>Ga0181420_1000515_pt1 | contig 15394 bp, 6 predicted proteins | sample 43SPOviralmetaG_FD_130145 | JGI IMG/M metagenome (GOLD analysis project Ga0181420, IMG submission 130145) | Marine viral communities from the oligotrophic San Pedro Time Series (SPOT) site, San Pedro Channel, CA, USA - 43 SPOT_SRF_2013-05-22 | ecosystem: Environmental > Aquatic > Marine > Strait... | reverse complement strand
ATTATTCTAACTACAGTGCAGATGAATTACCTGAAGTAGTTGACCCTGATGCAACATTTGCTTCTGTAGCTAAAAATCAACACGAACGTTATATACGTAACTATAGAGACTTTGAAAATGCTTTAATAAAATCTGGTGATAGTACTGATTTAATAGATGCTGCTAGAACTGATATACCTCAACAAACTCAAATTGCAGCAGGAATAGCGGAACGTAATAGACAACGCTACGGCTACCAACAAACTGGCGCTGAAAAACAAGAAGCCGAAAAATCTATGCAATTAGGAGGAACCTTGAATCTAGCAGGAGGTATGACCAATGCCGTACTTGCGCAACGAGACGCTAATAGGTCTTTACTAGGTAATTTAATAAATATAGGGCAAGGTGTTAATCGTAGCTCTATGTCAGGGTTAGGGGCTGCCGCACAAAATTCTGCGGCTAGACAACAAGCATATCAAAATGATAAAGCTGCATATAAGTCACAAACTGCAGGCTTTCTTGGTAAACTAGGCAGTGCGCTAGCTTCATTTATATAGGTATAAGATATGGGTATTTTAGATAGTTTAGGAACAAGTATAGGAAATGCATTAGCGGCATCAGCTAAGCCTAGGGATTCAGTAAAAGAACTTGAGTTTGCTCAACAAGGGGACATAGACCGAGCTATAAACATAAATAAGGACATAGTGCTTGAAAAACAAAAATATCGAATAAACCTTGAAAAAGCTTGGAAAGATAAAAAAATTCCTCAGCATTTTATAGATAATAATGATGGAGATGAACAAGCTGCACAAGCAGAATGGACAGATTATTATAAAAAACGTGTAGATACTAGAACTGCTAATCCATTAGATGAAACTATTTCTACTTTTGATATATATAAAATAAACGGACAAGAAGCTCTTGCTGGATATTTAAACAAAGTTGATTTTGCTCGTAGTCTACTAGGGAACGGGAAATTTCTTGGTAACACCAGTACCATAGGTAAAAACCCAGAAACAGGAGAATGGGAAATAAGACCTGATGTAAATACCGTAGACCCTGAAACAGGAGAAATACGTACAACTGCAATGACTGATGATGGTTCTAGAGTAAGAGACTTAACTGATGAAGAACGTGGACAAAAAGAAACAAGGGGTATTAGTTTTAGCACGTTAGACGAATTAGAAAAAGGTTTTAGCTACGAGGTTAAAAAAGCTGCAGGTGTAGATAGAAGTTTAGCTCTTGTTACTAACCCTTATCTAGGAGATGCGGCTGGAGTTATATTTGACCCTACAGCAGACCGACAGTTAAAAGCTCAATTAATACAAGAAAAAGAAACAGAAAGAAAAGCTGCGGAAGACGCAAATGCTCCGATACAAGAGGCTATAGGACAAGCTGAAGAAGTTGCAAGACAAAGAGCAGAAGTAGAAAAATTTAAAGCCGAAGAAGAAGCAGCAGGAAGACCCGTTGGAGCATCTTTAGCTACTTCTGTTGGACCTTATCAGGGTTTTGGTGAAAATACAGAAGGTAAAGAATTACTGTATGGAGAAAAGCTAGTAAAAGAGGCTCAAGATTTAGTTTTTGCAGGGACAACAACTCCAGTAACAGGCAATATAAAAGGTCTTACTGCAGGCTTAGATATTTTAGGAGGAAAAACTGACCCTTCCCTATTAAAAACAGTTAAAAAAGCTCCTGAACCTAAAACTACATACGTAAAAACTCCAGGGCAAAAACACCCGTTCGATACCACTGATACTCAATGGGATGGCTTAGATGGAGATCAACAAAAAGAACTCGAAAAGTTAGAAAATATTCTTGTACAACGATCTACTAAAGACCTTAATGAAAGACTTACTTCAGCTTATAAAGCAGACAAAAATACTGCTTTGGTTAAAGCGTTCTATAAAAAAACAAACCTAGCAAGTTTAGATAGTATACTGCAAGGTAACCCTGAAAAACGCGCTGAGTTTAGAGCTGACCCTTATAACTTCGCTTTAAACAATTCTATAGAAGACTTACAAGGGGGTAAACCTGACCCTAAAGTAAGTAAAATAATTTCTAACATAGTTAAAGACCCTGAGATTAAACTGTCTAAAATAGACCAAGCTATTAAAGACGGGGATGTAGAAACATTAAAAGGCATGTTGAAAAAAATACCTGAAGTTTTAACAGAGGCAGATTACAACACGTTAGTAGCTGATAACCAACAAAGACAAGGTAACATGGCGTCTTATGCTAAAAAACAAAGACAGATTTTATATATGTCTTACTTAAGTAATTTAGGAGATTTTGATAACCCTGAAAGTGTTGGAGCTAAAACGTTAGCCGCATTTAATGACGGTAAATCTAATGCTCTTTTCTATGAAACAGGGCAATGGGATTTAGCTGCAGAAGAGTTAGCAGTAAAACAAGAAGGTAATAGACTTAGAGCAGACACTAACAAAATTTCTAGAGACAGGCTAGTAGAAACTATTGCAGAAAATAATAGAAAAGCACAAAAAGAGCTTGAAAAAAACTACCAGCAATATAGTGATGATGGTAGAGCACATAGAAATAATATGATTAAGATCGTAGGTGACATAGATGTTGATTCTCTTGCCGATTCGAGTGCTAATTCAAATTTAAATAATAAACTTAGCGATGCTATAACAGCAGAACGTAATAGATTATCAAATGTTATAAGTGTAATAGAAAAAGGGGGAGACCTCGGAAGTATTCCTCAACAGGCGATAACAGACTACATTGCTTTCCAAGGAGACGAAGCCTTAATAACTAAGATAAAACTTGTAGACGAACTTGAACAAACTGGATTTATTTACTCTTTAATTTTTGACCCTAAAGGTAGTGTAGATGCAGGGTTTATAGATGAAGCAGCAGGGCAAATACGAGAGTGGTTTTTTCAACCTTCGCAACCTGCTAGAGTTGGTGAAGGAGGCCCAAGTCCAAAATTTGTACTTGGAGCAAATAAGGAGCCTATAGTTTTAACTAAAACAGAACTACCTGATGGAAGATCTGTATATGGACCAGAAGCTTATGCAGAAGTAACGCAGTTAATAAACTCAGGTCAGCCTTTATTAATTGAAATGCCCAATGAAGCAACTGTAGATGCTCGTAAATTAGAAGAGGCATACGGTGCAGACGCAGTAGGTAGGTTAATAATAGACGCTCAAAGATTTAGTGAAGGTATATAAGTGTGGCTGTACCTCAAAATATTAAAGATCTTATAAAGAGTGAAGAAGGGTTTAGAGATGATGTTTATTCTGACGCTAAAGGCTATTCAGCAGGATATGGTCATTTTTTATCTGACGAGGACTTAAAAAAATACCCACCAGGAACTAAAGTACCTCAAGATCAAATAGATACTTGGTTTGAGGAAGATGTACAAAAAAGTTACAACGCTGCTGTAAATCAAAATAATGAACTTGCTAAACCAGTAGATGTGGGGCGGCTTACTTCAGTTAACTACCAGTTAGGTGAAAATTGGAACGATAGCACTAATAATCCTAGAGCTTTTACTAAAACTTGGGAGCTTATGAAGTCTGGAAACTATACAGACGCAGCAACAGAAGTTTTAGATTCAGATTGGGCTACAACACAAACTCCAGATAGAGCTAAAAAGTTTTCTGATGTTTTAGCTAACATGACAGATACGCAAATGCCTGTTCCAGCAGATCCAACTCCCGTAGCTTCTAAAGATTCAACTTCATCTACGCCTGCACCTGCAGCAAAACTATTTCCTGTACAAAGATCAATGTCAAATTTACCTTCTAGTTTACCTGCTTCTTTTGGGTATGCAGGTCCTCGTGGCGATGCCGAAAAACGAATTACAGATTCTCTTTTTGCTACTAGACTAAGACCTGCATTAGATCCATCTGTCCAACGTGTAGCTGCCACTACTAGTGGTAAATTCGGAGATGCTACTAAAGCGGGAGTAAAAAGTGTACAAACAGATGTGCAAATGTTTAAAGCCGGTTTTAATCTTCTAACTGGAGATGAAGAAGAAGCAGAAGAAGCGTTAAATACTGCGGCAATGTATGAAAGACAATCTGCTGAACTGTTAAAAGGGTTTGGTGAGTTTGGTGAGTTTGTAGAAGAACCTACTTTTGATGGTCTTGTTGAACAGTCTGTAAAAATGCTAGGGCAACTTTTACCCTATGCAGTAGCTACTATAGGAAGTGGGCTAACAGGCGTAGCAGTACAAGCTTTAGGTAAAGGAGTAATAGGAGCTACTTCTAAAAAAATAACTAAAGAAATGATGGAAAGTATTATAAACAAAAGTTTAGCTGCTAAAAAAGGTGGACCCGCTCTTAGTGCAAATGAAAAAGCTATTCTAGACTCTGCTTACAAAATGGCAAATAAAGTAAAAACTCAAGGTAGAGGACGTATACCAAGAAAAGCACTAGGCGAGTCTGGAGTAAAAGGTTCAGGAGAAGTTGCAGGGTATTTAAAAACTAGACCTTTTTCTAATGGTTTTTGGGCAGGAGCATTTTCTCAAGAATATGTGTCGGGTTCAGCTCAAGCATTAAGTGAATACTCAGATGCAGGATATAAACTAACAGCACAAGAATCCGCAGCCGCTGGAGCTTTAGGTATACCACAAGCAGTAATAGGCACAATTGGAGAAAAATTGTTTGTTGGAGCCATGTGGAAAAACATGCTTGGTAAAAACGTAAAAGCCAAAGCTAAAAAGAAACTAGCAAAAACTGCAGTAGCAAAAGCAGCAGCTGAAAAAGAAATAGCTGAAACTTCAGGTTGGCTTATGCAAACAGCTAAATCGTTTGGGGTAGTTGGATCAGAGTTTACTAAAGGTGCGGCAGTAGAAGGAGTAACCGAAGGGTTGCAAGAAGGGTTATTTGTTGCACAACGATTTGCTATAGACGATGAGTATACTGCTAAAGAAGGTAAACTTCGACTTATGGAGGGTATTTTTGGTGGTATTGTTGGTGGTGGTACGATGCGAGCTCCTGCTGGAGTTGCTACTAGAGTAATAGGTAAAGCTAGGGATTTTGTAGCTGAAAGTGAAACATTGGCTCAAAAATATGGAAAAGCACAAGGGGTAAAAGATAGCTCTGGTAATACTATTGAGCCTACAGCATGGGCAGTAGCTCAAGTAAAAGCATTACTTGACCCTAAAGATCCAAAACGGGCTGTTTGGTTCCCTGCAGGAACATTAACTCAAGAACAGCAAGTAGCTAAGGTAAGAGACGCTATTATTGGAGCAGGGAAAAAAGGAAATATTGAGGAGCCTATTGCAACTGACCAAGGTATTCTTATATTAAATGATGCTAAGGCTAATAAAGCCTTTAATAAACTTGTACGAAGAAGGATGAAAGAAGAAGGAGCTACAGATAAAACTATACAAGATATTTTAGAATATGGCGAAGAACAAAAAGGTAGTGATCCATATGTAGTAGTTGTTCGAGATAAAAATGGAAATCCTATAGACTATCAAAGTGTTAGCGAAGAAAACGCAGATGCTACTAAAGCTTCGGTAGAAGCTAAACGTCCTAATCAAACTGTAACAATTGAAAGTAAAGAAGAGTTTACCCAAGAAAAAGTAGACGCTAATTTATACCCTAAACCTAAAGCTAAGCCTAAAGCTAAGCCTAAAGCTAAGCCTAAAACAATTAAAGAAGAACCTATAAAAAGGGATATGTCTAATGCTCCTTTTAATGACCAGCTTGCTCAAGAACTTGAAAAAATACAGCAAGCTAGACAAAAAGTAGATGAAGATTTATCTGTTAATCTAGAAGAAGAAGGGGAAGTAGATAGTTTTGATGGCAGACCTGGAAGTGAGTTTAACCCTACCGAAGCACAAGGTGAGTTTAAACTAGATATAAAAGGGAGAGTAAAAACTTATAAAACCTACGACACTAAAAACCCTGAAAAGTATGTTGATAAACGTAAAAACGAAACTGATGCCCAGTATCAAAGTCGTGTAAAAAAAGCAGTTGAAGCCAGAAATAAAAATGCAAAAGAAGCAATTACCTATATAGTTGATAGTCAACAAATTTCAGGTAATAAAGGACTTTTAACTGATCAAGCTACAAAGCTAGTAAATGAACTTACTCCGGGGTTACTTAAAGATTTAGTTGAGTTAATTAGAGATCCTAAATTTGTTGGTGATACTGATCAAGTATTTTTCTATATGCCATCGCGTAATAATACTACGGGCAATAAAGAATTTGATACTTATTCTATAAAAGTAATATCGCCTGACATTATGGGAGGTACTGATACGGGCGGTAGAATAGAAGTAGCTTTAAACCGAGCTGATAGTGCTAACCAAGAAACTAAGAAAAGAACGCCTAATTGGAAAATTCGTAAAATAGAAAAACTAGAAAATGGCGATGAACGACTATCTAAAGTTTTAGTACCAAAAAGAGGAGGCGGTACTAAAGAGATAGGAGAGAAAGGGTTGTACTTACAGCCTTTGATACAACTTGGGATGGAGATAAACAAACGAGAAAATGAAGCAGCTTTTGGTACTTTTACTAGAGAAGAACAAGTTGCAGCTGGTTTCTCTACTATAGTTGCAGAGTTGTCTATTCAAGGTTATGTTTTAAGCTATAAAAACAAATTTTTAACTAAAACTGTGCTTTTAAAAAAATCTGGGCCTTTAAAAGAAAGTGTTTTTGAAGCATCTTTTAATGAAGATGTAGAAGCTGCACCTATTTATGAAATGGGTAAGGGTAAAATGTTTTCTTTGGACCAGATAAAGAAAACGTTTTCTGCTAAAGACCAAAGACTTTCTGCACCAATGAGGCAAAAACTAGAAGAAATAGAATATTTTAAAGGCAGATTAAAAAGATACAACGAAGCAGCGGCACTTGCAAAAGCTCAAAGGCTTGAAGCTAGACAGAATAGAGTAAATTTTAAAGGGCGAAAAAAATCAGACCCACAAACCGAAATAGAGTTTGTAGCTAAAGAATCTAAGGCTAGTGTTTCTCAAGTAAAAGCAATAAAACAAAAAAAACAAATAGTAGGGTACATAGCTCCTACTATTACTACGATTAGAACTTTTGGAGCTTCAGAGCGAGCTGTCGTAACTCCTGAAGGAACAACATATGAAACCCCTGCTTTTGTAGACAGAGTTGTAGCTCCTAGCAAGAGCTTTTACGACAGCGGACCTAAAATACAAACCCGTCCTACATCAGGGGTATTAGAAGGAGGCAGACAGCCTGTTCCTCCTGAAGCAACAGTTCCTGAGCCACAGTTTAATGATGAGTTTGGTAATCCTTGGGGCACAATAAAAGTTACTAAAAAAATACTAGATAATAGTGATAAAAAAGTAAAAAAATTCCGAGATAAAAAATCCTTTTATTTGCGTTATAAGAAAGACTCTCCATTTTTTGAGTCCCGCTTTCTTGACACTACGACATCTGATAAGGAACTAAGCACATCTTTAAGAGACAAAGGCTATAAAGTAGGAGATAAAATAAATGTACATCAGTCTTTAAAACATTTAGAAGCTGATTTATTTATGCTGTATGGAGATGAGTTTGGCAATACATTTGAACCTGGTATAGACAGAGTAAGAGCCGCATACCTTGTAGACGAAGATGGCACAGTTGATAGTGCAGCATATTTGGATAGTATGGAAACAGCAGGAGAAAGTATTGTCGATTCTGCAGGAGACATAGAACGACAATCAGGTCTGGAATTTGAAGCTACAAAACTAGATAAAGATGGTAAATTTAAAATAGATAGGTCACCTATAAAACCTGCAGAACTTGGCACTTCAACTAACTCTAGGAAAGATTATGATATTGATAAGCTACAACAGGCTAAAGAAGCTTTAGCTAAACAAGATGAGAAAAAAATTATAGCTAAAGGATTTAGTCCTGAGTTAAAAAAACAAATAGCTAGGTTACTTAATAAAGTATATAAATACAAAAGACCTTTAACTATTATGAGTGCTATAGAGGCTCAACAATTTATTAATAAAGCGAAGCCTGGTATAACTACTTCATTAGATGCCTCTGTATTACAAGATATGCAACAGGAAGTTGACAAAATAGGAAATAAAAACCTTAAACAAAGAGGTTCTTTTCTAGGGTACAAAAACAAAGATATTATTATTATAGATTTACCTATGAAACCTAGCCCTCGCCAATTGTTAGAAGGGTTACTTGCGGTAGGACACGAAGTAGGGCACGCAATATACCAACAAGAGAAAAATAATTTTCTAGCAAAGCCTGAAATTAGAAAACGTCTACAGATTGAATATGAGAAAGCTCGTAAAGCCGATAATGCGCCTGATCAGTACAAAGATAAAAAAGTAGGATTTGAAGAATGGTATTCAGATCAAACATCTAAATGGTTATTTGATAACTTAAGGGAAGAAACAAAAAATGAAGGTAGTGTATTTATTGGTAAAGATGGTAAAAAAATACTTAAAGAAATAGGTAAAGGTATAAAAACAGCAGACTTAAGCAAAGAGGCTGAGAATAAAGCAGTTAAATCTGAACTAACTGGAAAACCTCTTAAAGTACAAAATATAGTAGACAGTTATTTTAAACGTCTTGCCGATAGGATTATTAGTGTTTGGAAAACCATGAATGGGATTATGAGGGTGAGATTTAAAACAAACCCTGCTTTTACTGAATACATGGATCAAGTTAAAGAGTACTACACAAAAAATGATCCTAAAGGTCCTAGCTTACAAGAAGAAGTGATAGTACGAGATATGACAGATAGAGTGCTTAAGAACATAGAGAAAAAAGCACCTGAACTTAAAAAACAAGTAAGGGGGCTAAAAGCTAAAGTTATAGAGTTTTTATCAGAAAATAAAGACTTACTTCCAACAGACCGTAAACATTGGGGAGTTAAATATTTTTTATACCCAGCACACAATTTTGTTTCTCAGTACAGTACTGAATTAGCTAATGCTTTTTATTCTCCTTCTCAATCTGCAGTTAATACAGGGTATTTAAACGCTAGAATATTACTTATTCATAAACGTATGAATGACATGTTAAAACTATTACCTAAACATAAAGAAGGTAAATTTGGGCGTTACAGTAAAGGAGATCCAGATTTTGAAGCCGCAGAACCGTTTTTCTTAGAAGCAGAGAACAGTAAGTTGTCTAACTCTGAACTATCTCCTGTAGCTAGGTCTATTAGAAACTACTTAGAAGACTTTCATAAAAACTACATAAAAGGAGTGGATGACACTATACGACCTATAGCAAGATTTTTCCCTCGTATACTAGCGATGCATGAACTTCAAAATAGCCCTGAGTTACGTAAGCGGTTAGCTTTATTACTACAAGAAAATAATAAAGGAGTTAAAGAAGATTGGGATAAAATTGTAGAGCAAGTAGTAAGTAAACAAGAACATAATCTAGATGATGATATAGATGCGGATTTAGATGAAGGTAAAGATGTTACTTCTGCTATATCTATTGGTATAGCAAAATCAAGGGCTAAGTACTTTAAAAATATAAACACTACGGATTTAAGAAATATAGGGGTTTTAGAAGATGCTATAACTTCTTTACGTAAATACATTGAGGATATGACTAAACGAGTAGAGTATTTAAACAAAGTTCAAACTGTAGTTACAGATAAAGATATGGAAATCCTTAAAGAAAGACAAATATCAGATGACATTTCTACGTCAATGTATAACTCTTTAGCTAAAAAAGGAGAAACTCTACGCGGCTGGAAAGCATCTGAAATGATGCTACAACGAATTGAAGACAGAAGCGATAGAGAAGTAACAAGAAGTTCTATACAAGCTATGTTAGGTAAAACTGGACTAAACATGTCGCCATTTATGCGTAATGTAAATAGTGTTCTCTTAACCTTAAACGTAGTAACGTACTTAACGTTTGCTACCTTAGCTTCGTTACCTGATTTAGCAGGCCCTATATTACGCTCTAAAGATATGGAAGGTTTTAAAGAAGCATTATCAGTAGCTAGAGATTATTTTGACAACAAACAAGATGCTCAAGATTTTGCTAGAGACGTAGGAACTGTAACTTTTGACTCTATAAATACTATGTACATAAACGCAACGCAGTTAGGGCTTATGGTTCCAAAAGCTCAACGTATAACTGATGTATTTTTTAGAGTAACTTTGTTAGAAAGTTTTACAAAATTTAGTAGAGTATACGCTACAGGAATGGGTAAAGCGTTTTTAACAAATACTGCGGCTAAATTATCTGACCCTAATTTAACTGCTGTAGAACGTACTAGATATAAACGTTATTTAAAAGAGTTACAAGTATCTGTTGAAGATATAAACACTTGGAACGCAACTAAAAAGAAAGGTTCTAATCAGCACAGCTTTGAAGGGGAAAGTGGAGAACGAGTTCGCGCGGCTATAGGAAGATTTGTAGATGAGTCTATTGTACGACCAAATTCAGCAGAACGTCCTGCTTGGGCTTCTAATCCTTATACTGCTGTAGTTTGGCAGTTAAAATCTTTCTTTTATGCCTATGGTAAAAACATAGTAGGAGGAGCGTTACGTGAAACTAAAAATAGGTACGCAGAAGATGGTACTATATCAGGAGCGTCATTACCTTTAGTTATGGGAGCTTTAACTATATTACCTTTAACTATGATAGGTTTAGAGACAAGGGAATGGGTTAAATACTTTGCGCGTGGAGGTGATAGTGCGGCATTTAGAACAGATTCTATGAGTTGGGGAGAATATATATTTGAACTAATTGATAGAGCAGGTGTTTTAGGGGCGTTTGGTATGATATTCCCTATGTTGGATGCTTCAGAGTATGGTAGTAATCCGGCTATTGTTCCTTTAGGACCTACAGCAGGAAGGGTTGAAGACTTTGCTAGAGGTAGTACAGAGGTTAAAGATTTTGTACCGGGTCTAGCTACAGTACTATAAAGATAATATATAATAATTTAAGGTAGAAAAGTATGGCATATTCATCAACAATAAAATTAGTAGTAGGGGACACACTTCCTGAATTAACTTTTACTTTAAAAGACAGTAACACAGCAGCCTCTGGATATACTTTAGATGCAGAAGATTCCTCTACATGGGCTCCTATAAACTTGTCTTCAGGTGCAGTTAAGCTACGTATCCGAGAGGTAGGGTCAACTACAGTTAATTCTACCATTACATTAACTCTTTCAGATCCCTCTAACGGGGTGTGTACATGTGGGTTCCCGTCTGGAACGTGGACTGCTGCAGGTACTTTTGAAGGGGAAATAGAGTTTACAAATTCTTCTAGTAAAGTACAAACAGTACAAGACCTGGTTAAGTTTGTAGTACGAGATGATTTTGATTAATGGCATTTAAGCTTACAGTTGATTATTCAAAACTAGCTTTAGTAGTAAACACAGATTCTACAGAGGCGGTGCATTCGTTTGCACATGCTAAAGCATTACTTACAAACGTGGACCTAGAAGCGGTGTCCGCGTATGTTAACTTAACTGCAGTAGACATTTTAATAGATGCAGACACTAAAAACTTACATTTTACAACTCAATACGACAGTCCAAATGCTCTAACTGTAACCATATCGGAGTCAATTGGTATAGCTGTAGTATTTAGACGTACTGTTGCCGATGCCTTCCAGACTACGGATGTAGCGGCTGTTGGCTCCGAACCTAATAAAGCAGATAGTGTTACCATGTCAGAAGCTTTCTCTAGAGTAGCTGTGTATTCGCGTACTATTGCAGATACTCCTTCTCTTAGTGATGCTCCTGTTTTAGCAGTAGGTACTGGACTTGCTGACACATTTGAATTTACGGATACTGAAATTGTAAGTGTAAGTAAAGCCTTAGCAGACTCGCCTTCTATAGCAGATGATGAGATTTTAGCTGTAGGTAAAGGGTTAGCAGATGCACCTTCTATGTCTGAATCTTTAGCTAAAGCGGTAACTTTTGCGCGAACTTTTGCGGAAACAGCAACTTTGGATGACACTGCAAGTGCGCAAGATGACCTTAATACTTCTACTGGTATGAACAAAAGTAATACTGTAAGTGTATCAGAAGCACTTGCTTACGCCGCAGCAATTGTTTTAGCAGATTCAGCCTCGATGTCAGAGGCTGCCGCTATTGGTTTTAGTTTTCCCGAAAGTGATTCGATGTCACTCTCGGATTCACCAGCACTAGGGTTTGGTGCAGGTCTAGCAGATAGTACTTCGATAAGTGAGTCGATTGATGTATTATTAATTATCGGTAAGGGATCTAAGTTTAATCAGTCGGTCCTTAATGTTATCCCCCTAAATGGGTGATTAGTTTTTTAACGTAAAATAGTAGTGAGGAAAAGAAAAAATGTCTAGTGTAAATGATGGATTACAACTAAAAGGACATCTACAAATTCGTTTGAATAATGAATTAGTACGAGATGTTGACAACTTAGTAGTAACAGCAGGAAAAGGATATGTAGCAAGTAGAATAAAATCAGATGTTTCTGGTGGAACTGCTTTGATGTCACACATGGCAATTGGGTCGGGTACAAACAACCCAGCAGCTGGTGATACTGCATTGCAAACACAACTTGCCCGTGTAGCTTTAACCAGTACAGCAGTATCTGGTGCAGTAGTTACTTATGTAGGTACATTTCCTGCAGGTACAGGCACAGGTGCAGCTACCGAAGCAGGTATTTTGAATGCTTCTTCTGGTGGTACTTTACTCTGTAGAACAGAATTTGATGTAGTAAATAAAGGGTCTGCAGATTCCATGACAATAACATGGACTGTGACAGTTAGTTAAACGCAACTAGGAGTAATTAATGGGCGTTCTATATACCAACAACGCTTCCACTACTCTGGCGGCAGGTTTAAACGACAGTGCTACAAGTACTACAGTTGCCAGTAGTTCAGGTTTTCCCACAATTAGTGGGAGTAACTACTTTTACGCAACTCTTGAGTTAGCTGATGGTTCAGCGCATGAAATAGTTAAAGTAACAGCGGTTTCAGGAACAACTTGGACCATAGTTCGTGGGCAGGATAATACTTCAGCAAGAGCTTTTAGTAGTTCTGATAAGGTTGAACTTAGAATAAACTCAGCTTTACTTACTGATGTAGTTAACGATGCGTTGGCTTCTACCTTTACTCGACAGGCTTTTACGGGAGATGGGTCGGACACTACTTTTACTCTAAGTAGAACCCCTAACTCAGAAAACGATCTTTTTGTATTCATAGAGGGTGTGTTTCAGCCTCACTCTACATACTCTTTATCGGGTACAACTTTAACGTTTTCTGAAGCTCCTGCTAACTCACGTGAGATTACGGTATATCATGTATCAGCCGCAGTATCTGGTGATAGTTTATCGCTAAATACTTTCTCTGGAAATGGGTCTACCACAGCATTTACTATGTCCGTAGATCCTGTACATGAAAATAACACAATGGTATTTATAGAAGGGGTCTATCAAGAAAAAAGTACCTATGCTACTTCTGGTACTACACTTACATTTGATACCGCTCCAGCTAATGGTACGTCCATTGATGTTACTACCCATACACAATCCTTGATCAACGTTCCTGTAGACGCATCTGTAACGTTAGCAAAAATGGCAGCAAATTCTGTCGATTCAGATCAGTATGTAGACGGCTCTATTGATACAGCACATTACGCTGATAACTCAATTACTGGAGCAGAACTTGCTGACAATATAGTAATAGCGGGTACTTTAGGTGTTACTGGTGCTGTTACTGCTGATGCGGGTGTATCAATAGACAACATAACAATAGATGGCACAGAGATTGACCTATCAAGCGGTGATTTAACAATAGATGTAGCTGGTGACATTATCCTTGATGCTGATGGGGCGGATATTATATTTGCAGATGGCGGTACTACATTCCTTGAGATTGATAAAGATGGTAACAACGCAAGAATAAAAAACCCAATATCTGATGGTGATATAAAAATACAAGGTAATGATGGTGGCTCTATAATTACAGCCTTATCCCTTGATATTTCAGCGGGTGGTGATGCTACCTTTAATGGTAATGTAGGCATAGGAAATGTTACTTTTGATACTCTTGGCTCTGGATATTCAGGAGTACAAATAAACGGATATGCCTATAACATAGGACATAGTGGCGGTGATCATTACATAACTAATAATGCTTATCATAATAGTGGGTGGAAATACGGACAAACTTCTACTGCACAAAAAATACAACTAGCTAGTGGTGCAATTCAAATGAAACTAGCCCCTTCTGGCTCAGCAGATGCGGCAGTTGGTTGGACTAACTATTCAAAACTTTCTGGAACTGGAAATGATGTATACCTAGATATATTTGCAGACTCAGGAAGCAATAGAGGTAATGGTTACCTTAGATTTTTAACAGATGGTGCATCTGATGAACAAGACATAGCACAAATACTGTTCTCACAAGACACAGGTGATGGTGCGGCTCGTAAAGGTGCTATGGCTTTCCAAGTATCAGACAATGGTGCGCCAGCAACAGCTATGTCTATTGCTAATAATAAGGGTGTGAGTTTTGCTAGTTATATTAATCCAGCCAGTATAAACCTTGATGATAACAGTCAATTAAAAATTGGTTCAGGTAATGATCTTTTACTCTACCACGATGGCTCAGACTCATACATAAAAGATGCGGGTACTGGAAACTTATTAATAAGTGCTTCTGATATATACCTCGGTGATGCATCTTCTAATTGGAGACTGAGGATGCATGGTAGTGGTAGATTTGATTTTAGACAAACTAATGCTGAAATTTATTTTACAAATGGCATAACAGGTGCATCATCAGCTAATTCAGATATGAGATACAACACATCTACTGGACAGATGTATTATCAAACATCATCCAGAAGATACAAAAAAGATATTACTGATTTAGAAATAGACACTACAAAAATATATGAAATTGATGCAGTGAGTTTTACTGATAAAACCACAGAAGATAGATGCTTTGGATTGATTGCAGAAGAAGTAGATAAGGTGATACCAGAGTTAGTGAACAAAAGAGTTATTGAGGGGTTGGGAGATGATCCTGTACCTGACACTATAAGTTATTCAATGTTAAGTGTTCTACTTTTGAAAGAATTGCAAAGTACAAAAATTAAACTTGATGATGCGCTAGAGCGTATACAAACACTAGAGGACGCATAGAATGGCACAAGCAACAGTAAAAACGGAACAGATAGCAGACGGAGCGATTACTGCTGCGAAAATTGCAGACGGGGCCATTGTTGCAGCCGAATTAGCCAGTAACTCAGTTACCACAGCTAAGATTGCTGATGACGCAGTTACCAGTGCCAAGCTAGATACCAATATAGCCATAGCTGGAACTTTAGATGTAGCGGGCGCTGTAGTATTTAATGAAGGGTCAGCAGACGTAGACTTCCGCGTTGAATCCAACGGTAGTGCTAATATGTTATTTGTTGATGGTGGTAATAATGAAGTATTAGTACAAAAAGCCGCTAGTGGGGGAACTGCAACTGCGGGATCAGTTTT
>Ga0181420_1000510_pt1 | contig 15415 bp, 22 predicted proteins | sample 43SPOviralmetaG_FD_130145 | JGI IMG/M metagenome (GOLD analysis project Ga0181420, IMG submission 130145) | Marine viral communities from the oligotrophic San Pedro Time Series (SPOT) site, San Pedro Channel, CA, USA - 43 SPOT_SRF_2013-05-22 | ecosystem: Environmental > Aquatic > Marine > Strait... | reverse complement strand
TCTTGTCTTGTGCTTTCATGAGTAAGTTAGGAGAGATATATTTACGCATTGTTTTAAGAGCCTCTTTTCTTTCCCACTCTGGTGTCATGAATACCCTATCTACCATTGCGTATGCTAAGGAGAGAAATGCCTCCCCTTCCCACCACATAGAAACTGTTGTCTTAAAGTTCATTCCCGGAAGTAAATCAAGAAGCGTATACCATCTCAAACCTCTTTCTTCTCTTGTAGAAGCTCTCAAGAGAGGTAAACAGAAACTTCTCGTAGTAAAAAGTATGTCATAATCCCAAAGTTCCCCGTAATTTGCTAAGAGATACTCATATTGACTTCCCGGAAAAAAGAAATTGCTATATCTATCTTTGCTATATGGATATTTTATGTTTTTCCATCTTGGGTGGTCTACAAGGTCATCTGCTTTGATACCATCATTACAATATTCCTCATCTGGAACTAGACAGTATATATAATTGTTTTCATCCATTTCAAGATACTTTAATCCTGCTAATTTGGTCGGAAACCAACTACTGCACGTACTCATGTGGCTTGTCGTATACACAGGGTCCAAGACGATTTTCATATAGTCTTACTATACTACTTTTTTTTATCCCACGGAATTTTTCTCAGAAATTTTACACGGAAAAGAGCTCGTTTTTTATGACAACACAACAGAAGCCTTAGCGTAGCCGTTATAGGGTTGTCTCTGTGATTTTTGACACGGGGGTGTAGCTGTCACAACACAAGAGGAACAGTAAAGAACTTACTCTCTCTTACTGTTGGTCTGTACTAGGTCTTGTCTGTCTGACTATCTGTCATTACTATAAGACATTAACTACTCATACTTTCTGCATGCTTTTCTTTCAAAGCTTTGTCCCTCACTGCTAATTTATCAATCCAAAACTGATTTCCATTACGTGCGTGTATCTTCCACATAGCTAACGTTCCTTTATCTATAGCCATTGCCCCACGTCTCATCCACTTGGCTCTGTCCCCCATTCGTTTCCGAATCAACGTATCTTTTACAAGTTTCAATCTTTCGATTTCAAAAACGAAGCATGCTTCCCAGTTGCCCATGCCTTTAGATTCATAGACTCGAATACCTAGGGGACTCAAGTGCGTCATCTCATGAACAATTGGTTCGCACTCACAGTTGTTATCCCAGCATTTCTGCAATAGGGTACCAAGTCTTGACATCTCTAACTGATACGGTGACTTAGACCAATCTTCAATCGGTATTCTGTTTTCGTTAATCCAAGCTGTTCGGTATTCCCTCAGCAGTTTTAACGTTTCGGTTATTTCTATCCTATTCATTAGACCACCAACAATTTGAAGTAGCGAGTTGGAAGCTCACAGTAATTAACGCGGTTAATTAGTTGCATTCTTCTGCTTCGGTGTCTGATACTTATAATCGATTTACTGATGAACTTATCAGTATCGATAGCTAGTTGCTCAGCTATCTGAGCTTCTGTCTTTTCCATTATCGTAGCTGGTCTGCTTGGAAAGTTGAGAGTGTTCAGTAACTCGAACCCTGTCATTTCATTTCTAGCAGCTGTGTCGATATTTCTACTGTCGGCTATTGTGTTTAATACTTGCATTCTTTTCTCCATTTCTCTGAGACTTTCTCAGATATATACTTCTAGTTAAGCAGTCTGTCAAGAGTTTGTCTATCTTATAACTCTTCTTTTTCTAGGTCTATACCAAGCTTCTGAAAGAAGTTTGTAGTCTGACTCAGTAACCAAAGTATTACAAACGTTATAAATACTATTCCGTAAAACTCAACCATCTCTGAACTCAGTCCCCTAACGTAGTCGTCTACTATATCGTACGGCTTGTACATGAAGTTTCTAACTATCCAATCTATCATTCTTACCACTGACTCCCATCGTACTGTAATAACTTGGCTGACATGTTACTTTCGAGATACGAAACTAAAACGGGATACTCACTGATATCTATCGTTCCGTTAACTACTCTCTCTGACCATTCTGGCAAAACAAACTGTCCAATCTTGACTGGCGTTGAATCAGTATCGTACCATTCTGGCTTAGCGATTTCCCAACCGTAACTCATCATTGATGAACCACCGTAACAAGTATGTACGGTCAACTCTGCTTCTCCCTTATTAGCGTGTATGACTACTACTCTGCCCCAGTTCTTTTCTGGCTTACTCTGTTCTTCTACTATTATGTTCTTCATTTTTATATTCTCCATTTCCAATCTAAGTCTTTCTTAAATTGTTACTACCAGTCTGACAGTCTGTCAAGAGTTTGTCCAGCTTATAGCTCTTCTTTTTGTCCCTCTTTTTAAACTCTCGAACATATGTTCTATTCTTCCAATCTACGTTCTATATCTTCTTGCCAAGTTTTCTCATACTCTTGCGTGTATTTTATTAGCTTCTCTGACCACGGTCCCCATGCCATCCCAGCTGATACCATACCGGCAAAGCCTTCTTTCATGTTGAACTTTTCCATTACAGTTACACTCTGCTCTTGTCTGTACTCATTCCAAGTCTTGACTTCAATCCCACTGAAATCATAGTTTGCTGCGTCTACTATCCAAGCGTTACCTTCCTCAATTTCGGTTATCAATACTACAGCATGCGGTGCTGCGGCTGGATACATCTTGGCTTGCTCTTCTCTGAACAGTTCGGTGTATCGAATCTCATACTCTGACGGGTCTATCTCAGTATCATAAATGAATTTCTGAAACATTTTCCAAGCCATCGGATAACAGTTGTTTGTCATCGCTCTGTCTTCTGCGTCTAAGTCCATAACTAACTTCTCAGCTATGGCTTCTATTCCTTTACAATCTAAACTCATAACTCTTTCGCCATTTCTAATCTCATTCGAGCAGAATCGATTTGCTGAATCAAGTACAATCTCATACTGTCTTTCTTCACGTACATGCTTTCCATTCGGTCAACTTCGTACACTTCTTCGCCTTCTTCGATGCTTTCTCCATCGTACGAACATTCAAGGTCTTCTTCCATACATTCAACAAGTTCGTATGAAAAAATGCCTTCTTCTACAAGAAACGATTCTAGTTCTTGCTCACGTTCTTCGAGCTGTCCTTCAATCGTTTCGATTAATTTTTTAGTGTCAGTCATTCTCGTCTCCATTTCTATCTTAAATTTTTTAAGATACTTCTACAATAACAGGCTGTCAAGAGTTTGTATCGTATTTCTCCCTCTTTTGACAAAAGCTTGTAACCAACAGTTTTTCGAATGGCGACTTCTGCACTTACATCATTACTGTCGGTCACACAACTTTCGGAGAGAACTCTGCGTCTTCGCTTGTACTAGGTTCATAACAGTTACTGACGCGCAGTATTCGCTCTGTCCTTTCAGTTTTCCCCAAGCGTTCTTGGTACTACTAACCTATTTCAACAGATGAATAGCGTTACGCCGTTTCCACCTGACACATACCCAATCTTAAGTTAACACGGTCCCGCCCGCTTAGCTGGAGGGTATGAGTTCTCTACGAAAGCTATGCTCTCGTTGATGAATGGAGTACTTTCCCTCCCGTTTTTTATTGTGGTGGTCTCCACTTCCCTACCGCTACTTTTAAGTTAATTGGTAAGTAATTAACTACTTCCAAGTTAATGCGGTGTCAAGAGTTTATCAAGTCAGCAAAGACTTCTTTTTGTTTTTAGGTTGCAACGTCAAGAGTTTTCTAGTACAGACCCTTAGGCACCCTTAGGCGCATCTCAGAGTAATGGCAGTAGACGGTGACTACTCATCAGTTACAATAATCAATCAACTATTGACAATGGAGTACGGGGGGGGTGCAGGGACGGTCACAGACCATTAAAAAACAGATATCGAATGACAAGCGAAGATTTATTAAACGCAAAAGACAGAAGCCCGCAGAAATGGAGATAACCACGGGTTCTGTCTTATAACTTTGTTACGCTACTGCATGTTCCTTTTCTCCGAACGTAAAGAATATCTCTTGCTGTTTCGGTTGCGAATAGCTGTACTCTCTTCTTGCATCGTGTACTTCATGCCATTCGGGTAAATCAATTATCCATCCCGGCGAACAAGGACAGCTACTGCATCCTGCATTCTTACTGTACCTCATCTTGATTCTATTCGGATGAACTTCGAACATATGTGCGATTACCATCTTCATTGTTTCAACTTCAGCTTTATCGATGCCTTTGCCTCTACCAACTGATTCCCAAATGCCCCAGTCCTCGTATGTTCTGAATACTATGATTCTTCCATCTTTGCGTCTGCGATTATATAATTTTTTCTGCGACCATCTTATGTCTTTGATTTCCAGCCCCGAGCCCCAGTCTTCAGTTTCATGCACCCCTAGAGGAACACTATCGCAATACTTTCTACTCGTCAAATATTCGTTATGACCGATTCTCGCCGATGCAGTTTCCATTGTCTCTGTCCATTTCATGAACCACGACCGTTCTCTGCTATATACTCTTCTATGCCTTCCCACATTCTTTCGAAGCGAGCTACAGGGTCATTCTTCCAGTTCTTCTTCTTTTCCTGCATTTCGATATGCAAGTCACTCATCTTAGCCATTACTTTCCTCCATTTCTCATGCTCAGCATGAATTCTTTCTGCGTCGTGTGCCAAGGCAACTGCTTGGCTGCGTATCTTGCGTACATCAACATATATGCTGACGTTCCTATCAAGAATCCTAAGATAATATTTTCAATCATTCTTTCTCCATTAACTACTCTTACTCTTGCGTTCTGTCAATAGTTTGTCAAGTGTTTCGTCCATCTTTTTATTATGATTCTGCCAGTGCTTCTCTATAGCATCTAACTCTTCCATCGTTTCTTTAAAGAACACATCGAACCATCTCATTATTTTTAATCTAAGATTTATCATTTCTTCTCCATTTCTAAATTAATTTATTTAATTTATACACTCTACTCTGACATGTTGTCAAGAGTTTGTCCAGCTTATTTGTACCTCTTTTTTTCTTCCTCTGCTTCTCTCATTAAGTCTTTAATCTCGCACATCATACTCACGTCATTGTGTACATTTTTGATACGCGCTACTAGATTTGATTTAGCCTCTTCCAACATCTTGATATCATTCTCTCTATCAAAATTTATATAATTGAATTCTCTTCTTGATTGCGCACTTGAGATATGAAAATTGTTTCCTAATGGAATTGATAAGCTCACACTTACTCTTCCTTCGTCCTCATCTTCTAGGTCCCAATCCACACTCACTTCTACGACTTCTTGAGTTTTTGTGGTATAGCTCCACACATCTAAAGTAATCTCAACTTTCTCGTTCTCCCACCACATTTTAGGATTGTTAGAAGTTGTGTTGTTTAGTGTCTCGCTCATTTTTGTATTCTCCATTTCTCATCTTAAATATTTTTTAAGATACACTCTACTCTTGCACCTGTCAAGAGTTTGTCAAGTGTTTTTATGCCTCTTTTTATTATGTTGCGTTAAATGTCAAGGGTTGGGGTCTAGTGAAGGTTTACCATCATGTACTCTCTAAATCTCTCGAAACAACACCTCTTCGAGGTTTCTACGAAATCACTACTTCTTGGCGTTAAGGTATCTCTTCCATAGGAAATGTCAAGAGTTATCCTCTAAATCTCTCGAGAGACTCTCGTTGTTACGGTACTTTGTTTATTCTCGTTTTATAAAACTATTTTTTCTCTAAATTTTATTTCCAGCACATGCTCGGTTTCTCCGAGATACGCATTCAACGAACCAGTGAACTGTTGCAACGAACCTTCTACGTAATAACTAATTAAGAACTCACGCAACGTTTCCAAATCAGTTACTCCTTGCTCCTCGCCTATAAGCGACTTCACTTTATAAAATTTAAAGCCCGGATAGCTCGTTCTGATTATCACTCTGTACATTACTTCACCTCCTCCATTTCTCTCACGTAGCCTATGCACGTCGCACATTCTACATAGAACTCATCTTCTTCCAAGCCCCAGCAGTGCGCACATACTCGCACTTCTCTTTCTACTGGCGTCTCACACTGACAATCCATTTTCGTCCTCCATTTTTTAACTTACTCTACTTAAGCACACGGCACTCCTTACGTCAAGAGTTTACACACTTCTTTTTCAACACTCGAGGTTTCGATTTACAGGGTACTGTCAAGAGTTTGTTTGTCTGGGATTGTCAAGAGTTTTATCGTTCGTTTACGGCTCTTTACGGCTCTCGTCGTCTGACAGACTCATTTCACTAAGTCAAGAGTTTGTGCACACTCTATATAGCGTCGAACAGATGTTCTAAACTAAAACTACATCACGAGAAAATCGAACTCGTTTCTATCACGTCTTACCTCTTCCAGAAACTAAAACTACAGTGCCAGAAAATCGAACTCGTTTCACACGGGCTTGTCTGAAAAAACTAAACGAAAACTACATTGCCAGACATTCGAACGTCTTTTTTCACTCAGCACAGCACTTTTTCACTCAGCACAGCTCCTATGCATAAAAAAAACAGAACAACAACGCCGATAATCTTGATTATGTTGCGTTGCATAAAACATGCATAAAAAAACAGTCCTTTCCATACGGTCTTTTTCTCACAAAATTTGACAAACTGAAACTTGCGCATAGGTTATTTTATGGTCTTTTTTATTATCTTTTTCTTGTCTTTTATTTGCACGTTCTTTTCGAGGGGTTTTGTAAAGAGTTTTTAGGGTTTTTATACACACCCGTGCATATTTATAAGTGCATATAGGTCTATGTGCATGCATATTTTTATGCATACTTGCATAGTTATTTTTGATACTCTCTGGGGGGTTCTTTCGTTTTCTAAAACTACATTACGATAAAATCGAACATCTAAAACATCACTGGGGTGTTCTATCTGTTTATAGTATTTTTTTTACTCTTCTTCTTTGCTTACTACTGTCAGTAGGTGTTCTTGACCCGATTTGAGTGTTTTCAGCACTTCTTCAGCCATATCTTTACCACCGATAATTGCATCACTTTTGATTTTCTTGACAGTATTCCATAACTCTTTCTCTGCTAATATCCACATCACTTCTTTCCCACCATAGCTAAATGCCATAACATTTGAGGGTAACGAATCCCCATATTCTGTAAAAAGATTGTTCAAGAGGTTAGTCAAGTCGTCAATAGTTCTGATTTCTTTCTTAGCTTCTTTTACCTTTTCTTGCATTTCATCTGGCAGAGATTTTATTGTCTGGTCTATAAGTTTTTTGAATTCTTCTTCCTTAGCAAATCCGAACATCATTTGCATGGTTTCTTCTGTATATTTATCACTCAGTCCCGAGTACATATCGTAAAACTTCGAGGGGTTCATCTTTCCCGAAAGTATATTCATACGTACTGTCAGGAACTTTTGCCTATCTTCGTCAAATTCACCTTCTTTTAAGATTACTGCTGGAATTGTTTCATATCCAAGAACTGAACATGCTTTCCATCTATGTTCTCCACCTATGATTCGATACTTTCCACCTTCTTGTGTTACTACTTGGATTGGGTCAATCATTCCTGCATCTTCTATACTTTCTGCTAATGCATTAAAGGTATCATCATCCATTTCTTGTGGATTCCAAGGATTAGGTACGCAATCGTCTATATGTATATCTTTTATCTCAGGCATTTTTAAAAATCATTCCTCTCGTTTTTTTTTGTCAAGGGTTCAATCCCCCCTAACGTACAATACTTTCTCGTCTAAACATAAATCTTTATATCCTGCTTTTATTATACACCTTCTAAGGAACATTCGTGTCATCATATCCCCTTTCCTACCAAATTCTCGACCCGATTCAGATAGTTCTTGCATCTTTGCCCAAATCATTTGTTCAGGTATTGGCGAACCATCCCATAGAGAATCTGCTGCTGCTTTTGCTAAGTCAGTTAATGGACCCGACTTTGTGTTGTTTACACTTTCATCATGCCATCTTTGTATGTGAGCCAAAGTCTTTACAGAGTTTTTTTTGGAATCATGTTCTTCTTCAAGCCATTCTTTGATTCTTGGTAAGTATTCCTTCCACAATTTACCATCAGGGAAGTCTTTCTTCAATACTTGGACCCATTCAGCTACTTCTTTTTGATTACCACGGAACGGATACCAGTCAGGTAAGAATGATTTTGAGAAAGCATTATCAACAAATACCCCTATCTGTCCTGAATATAACATTTCCCACCAAGCAATACCATACGTATCGAATTTATTAATACAAACGAATATATCCCCTTCTGTCATCGAGTTATAGAATTCATGCACGTTTTGTTTTGATTTGAACGTCCAATCAGGATATTTTTCAATATAAGGTTTTGCTTTACTTTCTGGACTTGGTGTTGATACAATACATTCTCCACCAATCATTTTGCGAGAGTTTTCCATTATCTCAAACGTATCAGGTGGACTTTTCTGATTTGCTAGTCTACCACCCCAAAACATATTAGGATTTTCTCTGCTTTTTCTTTTTTCAAGCAATTCTTCACGTATCGGTTCTATCCAAGATATATTTATTCCCGGCGTACAAATTTCTGTATTTTCTTTTATCTTCTGCAATATAGCTGGTCGGTAATATCTATTAATTGTTTTGAAGTGCTGGTCATATATGAATTGCGATTCAATTAAGTTCTTACCCCAATGCGTAGCCATGCTTTCTGTAAAGAAATCTATCTCGCCCATTGAGTATTCGGGAACTGCTTTGTCTTGTGCTTCAGTAAGCATCCACAATCCCATGTTAATAAATGGAACATTCACATGGTAGTTTCTATTCCCGTACTTGTTAGCCATCAACGTCCAATATACTCCGCTTAATCCCAACATCTCAGAACATACTGCGTCATACTGTAATTCTGTCTTGGACTGTGCTAGATTATCTATTATTTCACCGGACATGATATACCCATTCAATCTTGACTGAGACATCATTGATACGGGTACGGTCTTTACTCTATCTGCTACTTCGATACCATCACGATTAAATCTTGCAAGGAAACCTGCTATATCTTCAATGCTTGCTGTATTTGGTACTGTCCAATAAACAAAAAGATTAGGGTCATGCTGAAGCATATACGTAATCATTGTTTGGGGATTGTTAACTAAGGCATTTTTGCCTGAATAATCATCTCCTCTACAGAGATATAAAAGTCTCATGCTTTAAATACTAACAGTACTTAAAACTATTTACAACTTTTGTTTATGAAGTTGGTTTAAATCTATAAATCCCGTAATCATCAATCTTTTGCATGGAGATTTCTCCATCTTTGTCAACTAATAATACAGGAGTTGTTCCAGCCCACTCAATGCCAACAATACTACCTACTATATTTTTTTCAGCAGTATCCATAGCATCTTGCAAGCTAGGCAATGTATTTATTTCATCCATACTTTAAGTTTAAAGCTATGTTGTAATATACCAAGTCTATTTAGAGATTTTCGAACAATCTGTCAAGAGTTAGTATTCAAACTAGTACTATACTGGGGAATACACCCTTTTTATAGCTTTTCGTTCAGTTAGTCCTGTTTGAGTATGTTTTTTGATGTCTCTAAACGCTCTTTAAGTGCTTCCTTTGTAAGACCTTCTTCGTTCGCCCTTTGCATAACTGATTTGATGTTCTTTTCTATCCCTAATTTTACTGCTGACCACTCAACATACTGAGTATTGTTTTCTAACTTACTAGGTACAAAAAGACAATGTTGATAGTGCATGTTTTCTAACTGTCGAAGTTGGTCAGTTAATATCCAACTAATATCATCATCCGCTATGAGAACGTATTTATATTCATTCATCTTGTTCTTTCTTGTCTGGCATTGGTAGATAATTCCACGTATCAAATGGACTATCTATCATATCCTTCCAGTCATTATCCTTTCTTTTTTTTCTTTTCAAAGTCTTCCTTGATATCTAACCATACCGCAGGTGCTTCCATGGTTACATGACCTCTATCAGGACTAACAAACATCATTCTTTGTGAAGGTCTACCCATTGCTGCTAAGTTTTCTGCTGCAAATGTATTGTATGATTCCGGACTTCCCGAACATCTAACACCTATACCATTGATATCCTGTTGAAAAACTTGATGCCAATGTCCAAATGCTACATCTTTGAAGTCATCCATTTCAATATCTGGGTTTGCTGCCATAGATTTCCAACCAAGTACTTTCTTACGTACTCCGTAGAATGGAATACCTAATGTTCCTCTGAATTGGTCTCCATGCACGAGCATTGATGAGTAATTACCGATTTTATCAATAGCATACCAACCTCTATCGCCATCATTATATTCTGGAATATTCCAAGTTAAACGGTCTTCATTAGCCATCATTGTTGCAACCATGGTATACAACATTCTATCCATGTTAGTTTCTGGGTGGTGCTGACCATACCTACCTATTCTACCGTGGTTTCCAATGACTGCTGTAACGTGTACCTCATCAAAATTAGCTAACATCTTACGTATAAAGTCACCTAATATTTCTAATCCGTTCTTTGTTACCTGTCTATACAGAGAACTATCAATTAACCATTGGTTGCCGGGAAATATATCTTCACCTTCAACGATATCTCCGAGTATCCATACATGACATTTCTTGATTGGCATAGCATTTCTACGTATTTCTGTAAGTTGAATTACTTTATCACCGTATACATCTATACGTTGTCTAGCTACATCAGAGTTATAGGAGGGTGTGACCTTGCCAAGTTGCCAGTCAGCTAGCATAGCTACAGCCACTTCCTCCCCTTTTTTGCGTTTGTCAGCTGGTGGTTTTTGAACAGGAGGCATGTCAAAGTCCGCCATTGAGTCACGCACAGCTTGAAATAAAACATCTTCGTACTGTTGATTTTTAGATTTCATGTCGTCGATTTTACGATACAATCTATCTATTACTTTTTGAAGTTCTTTTACCTTTGGATTTACTTCTACTTCTTCAGCAAACTCATCAAGATTTTTCAAGAGATTTCCTGACTTACTCTTAATCCTTTTCTAATACTATCTGTTAATAACGGACAGTTATGCTCACTTTGTAACCATTCTGCAATAACTACTCCCGGTATTCCGTTCTTATAACCTTCGACAGCTTCAGACCATATTTCTTTGTTCTCTGGCTGTTCCCTCCAAGGCAAGACTTCTTTAATCTTTTCCTTAGCAAATGATTCTAAGTTTAGTTTTTTAATATCGTCAGACACGATACCTCCTTTTCTTATGTTTTATCGTCTAACCTTTTGGTATTTTTGACATGAACGGGAATGGTGCATCTTCGAGTGCATTTTGCACTGCTGATACTACTGCTGAAGCTGCTGCAACTGATGCTGCTAACAATGTGTCTGCTTCAAACATTCCTGCTTGATTAGCCATTAAAACTGCAACAAATGTTTGTGCTGCTGTTCTTCCGGCTCTTATTAGAGCTGTTCTCCAATAGTCTGGCATAATTACTCCTAACGTATGTACTTGCCGTCTTTTTCTGCTTTCAATGATATTATATTACCATTAACTTCAGAAACTTTCAAGAGTAATTCGTCAAACTTTTCGGTAACTGTTTTTGATGAGATATATTCATCACCGCTTTTGTTTGATAATACTGGACCAAATTCTATCTTACTGTATTTAATAGTTACTTTTTCTCCATTTTCTAAAGCTGTTGCTACTTTCGGATACATTTTCTTATATGCATTAGCTGAACTGCCAACCATACCATTGAATGAAACATCTAAGTCTGTTTGCGTATCACCAAGAATCAAACATCCTGATGTGTGCTCATCAGTATTACCCGTATGAATTAATATATATTCAAATCCCGGCACATCTTGCAACCAAAGCATTCCCTTGTGCATTGCTCCATACCTTGAAGTATATTTTGAATGGAATCCACCTACTTTACGGAAAATTATTTCATACTCACCTTCTGGAATACAAGTTTCGTGCATAACTTTCACATCTCTATACTCATCTTCCAAAACGTAACATTCAAACTTGCCATCAATAAATAGCAAGCCATTCGTTGCATCTTTTCCAAATTGAAATCTTTTTACTTCTAGTTTCATTACATCACCGAGTTAATCATAGTAAACATTCCACCAAATACAAGCAACCACATGGTTATTTCCTGTCGACTTGGACGACTTTCTAGCTTTTCATTTAATTGGTTTACTCTACTATGCAAATCTTCCTGTCCTTCTAACAGTAAAACTAACATCTCTTTCTGCGTTAATCCCGAATCGTTGCTCATATTGTCATTATACAGTAGAAACAAATAAAACTTTGTTATTTAAGGTATTTAACGCGCATTTAACAGCGATTTAAGACGTACTAATAACAGTTAAGGTAAATGGTTAAGGTCTGCGAATGCTAGAAAAAGTCCGGTTTTTCGGGTTATGAAATACGGACTTAATCTAGTTAGTTTTTATTGGTTAGGATTTTGACTACGGTCAATCCATTCATTTTGTTGTTCTACGGACATTGATTCCCATTCTGATTTGGTTATACCTGCTCCCTTGCCTTGTGCTGACACACGGTTTCGAGAAGCGATGATACGTTCCATCTCGGGTTTATATTTGTCTGTTCCCAATTCATTGTTAATATGGCTAGCTTCATAAATGAAATGTTCCCATTTACGTTTCTTACTACGTCCACGTTGTGTATGTTTGTCTAATGCGTAATCGGGTACATCTTTGTGATTAAAGGGAAGCCATCCGTTGTCCCCTCTGTCATCATGTTCTACAACTTGTAGGAAATGGTCCATCTCACGTGATTTAGGAGAACGACACAAGTATGAAACAGCGTGTGCGATTATATTGTAATCTACAGGCAATTCTTTCTTGCTGTTATCTCGTAAATAAAAGTAGTTAGTTCTCAATGCGTTTATAAAGATAACTGCATCGGGATTAGCCATGCCAATATCTTCAGACGCAATTATTGTTAGACGTTTCCAACAGTATTTATAATATCTTTCTTCCAGTTCTTTTGCCCAGAAGTATGCTTCTTCTTCGTTACCTCTGCGTATTTCTTTCTGCAAAGCTGATGCTACCTCATCAAATGGGTAGCCATTTTTTGTAGTTAAATAGTCCACTTCATCCACCTCAAATAGTTTTTTCTGTTCCGGCTTAGATTCAGTTTCTTGTAGAAGTGATTCTTCTTCAAAGAACTTAGCCTTACCGCTTTCTTCGATTTTCTTAATCTTATTCATAGCAGTTGATTTTTGTTTTACCCAATCCCCTACTGCTTCAACATTCCCATCTTGGTCTTGCATCACAGGTCTGAATAAGCCTTTCGTATTTTGTAATAAATATATTTTAGTATTTATCATTTTATCTTTCTTGTTTTTATGTTCTTCCACTTTAGTCCTTTTAATAATGTTGTAAAGGTTTAAGAAATTGAATCTTCTAATCCAAGTTCTTTAGCAGTTTCATCATTCATAGCTATTATTATATCCATCTCAGTTATGTTTTGAAAATACTTATGCAATTCAGATTCATCAAGATTGTCAAGACTTGTGGTTTCTGCATTCATAACAAATGTTGAAAGTTCGGGTATTCTTCCACCAGTTTCTTGAACATTTTCGTGTCTTTCTGTTTCTTGGAATTGTATTTCTCCGTTATCCATACGTTTGTATTCAATGATTTCCATAACATGATTATCTTTAGTCATAAACGTTATCATCACAGCTGATTTAGATTTAGGATTTTCTGACAAACTTTTGCCTTGTTTCATCCATTCTTGGTATTCATCGGGTTCCATACCGTTCATCCACACATCATTTGATAATATCATGGAATCTGATTTGAATATTCTATAACAACTGAATGCTGCTTGGAATAAAACGTGCTTATGTCTATCGTTCTCAAATGGTGGTAAACATAATACTGCTTTAGGTTCGGTTTCATCTTCATCAAAGAAGTTTAGATATTGTGGGGTAGCTATATTTTCTTTCTGTGCTTCTTCCACAGTTGGCTTATAACTTCGTTTTACCCACTCGATTTGTGCGTCTTGTTGTTTAGTGTTGTACATTCTTACCTTTCTGATAGCAAGCTTGGAGGCGAGCAAAGACATTTAAACCGCCTCCACTTGCTTGCCTCCATTTATTAACTTGCTTCTTTTCTATATTTCTTGGCAAATTCTTCTGCCTCTTCAATGTCATTTATTCTCATTATGCCGTATCTAACCTGCTTGTTGAAACATTCGATTCTCAATCCTTCAGAGAAAGTATCCCCTGCCCCACTAGCTTGTCCGTCTGATACCCATAATCTTGGTCCCGGCTGTTTGCCTAGCCAATCTAATGCTGGTCCATCAACAATGTTGCCATAGTCCCTCATCGTATTTATGTAACGTTGATTAGTCATCTTGCCGTTCTCAGCTATGATTACTAATCTACCGGTACTACCTGTTCCCGAATACATAGCTATCGTTGCCGCTGGCATTAAGCTAAGTATTTCCATTACATTATCAGCATTCAATCCCATACTTCCGGATACATCAACTAATAACGTTCCTCCTAATACTCTACGTTGTCTGTAGAATATTTTTTGGTCAGTCGTGTACCTGTGCATATATTTGGGAACTGCCCCCATATCCATTGCTCGGGACTTTCTTGCTTTGAGTACCCCACCTAAGTTTTGAACTAAAGGTGCTTTCTCAATAGTCATTCTGCCCCACTTGGACTTGCCTTCTGTATATCTGTGCTTAGATTTCATTCGCTCAGCTTCAGCTTCAATACTATTCTTCATATAGTTTTGAAGTTCGTCTGGCAAATTAGACATATCTGCGGGAAGTTCCGGTTCTTCCAATGCTTCATCTAAATATTTAGCATATTCTGAAACAGATTTAGACCAAACGTTTTGTCTGTGTCTTCCCCGTTTTGTATAACACATATTTATATATGCAGTATGAACAATATCGAATACATCCATTGTTTGACGCATAAGATTTTCGTCTAATGTGTAATCTGGCATTTCTGCAAGCGTTTCTTCGTTAGGTTGTCTTCCCCACTTGTAAGGATTAAACAATCGTTCAAATTCGTTCTTGAACTGTGTTCCTTCGATAGAGCCTAACATTGCTAGCATCATGAATGCTTTCTTACGTCTAGCTGGTTCCTGTATTATTGCAGGAATCATTTTCGTGTCTACAGATTTTTTGCAAACAGAATATTCATCTTTGATTCCCGATTGTCTAAGCAAGTAGTTTACTCGTACTTCTTCGAGTCCCTCGTACATCATCATCGATGCATTGTATGGGTTTTCTTTCTTGCCGATATTTTTTGGAGACCATTTAGCATGTGCCATTTCGTGTGCTCGTATCATCGATGAATGATTTACTTTACATTCTGGACAGATATCTACATCTAATGGAACAAACATTTCCTTAGTCTTGCAACTTGTTCTAGGAGAATCGGAATCTTCTTCAATTGAGAATCCCATTCCTTTCTTTTCCCCTAGAGCTGCTGTTACAGGATAAGAACGAGTCTTAGCGTCAAATCTTGATTT
>Ga0181420_1000509_pt1 | contig 15416 bp, 19 predicted proteins | sample 43SPOviralmetaG_FD_130145 | JGI IMG/M metagenome (GOLD analysis project Ga0181420, IMG submission 130145) | Marine viral communities from the oligotrophic San Pedro Time Series (SPOT) site, San Pedro Channel, CA, USA - 43 SPOT_SRF_2013-05-22 | ecosystem: Environmental > Aquatic > Marine > Strait... | reverse complement strand
TGCTGCAAACGCTGCTACATGGGCAGCGGATCTTAACTCTCGTAACAAAAACTTCGCAGCAATAGACATAGATATCGATACTGTTACTCCTATGGGTAGGTTTATTTTCCAATTAATGAGTTCATTAGCGCAATTAGAAGTAGAGATGACACGTGAAAGAACAAAGATGGGCTTAGATGCAGTTAGGCATCAAGGTAGGAAACTAGGGCCACCGCCATATGGGTATGATTCTAAGTTCAAAATCACAGGTAAAGATACAGATAAAGGCATATTAGTTATCAATAAAGCAGAAGCAGAGATTGTGAAAATTATTTTCCAGTGTAAAGAGAAGGCTCTAAGCCTATCTGAAATCTGTGAACATCTAATCCAAAGTGGAATCAAAACAAAGAAGGGTAAACTTAGTTGGTCTCCCGCCACTATTAGCGGTATCCTAAAGAATGAACGCCTATACAAAGGAGTGTACGAGTTAGACGGCGAAGAAAAAGAATTCTCTTGGGGAGGAATATTATGAATACAACATTTATAGAAGGACAACAAACGACAAACAGTATGATAGCATTAGATAACAACGCTGCGGGAAGTGCAGCATATACTGGAGATGAAATAGATGAGTGAACAACTAAAAGCAGGTGATATACTATGCTTCTATGAAGTGAAAAATCCAGAAGGTAATACTGCCGGTATGATGGTTAAAGAAAGTCACGAACGTAGTATAGATAACTATGTCCAATGGGCTAAATCTCAGCAAATTACACTGCCACCTGGACATGATTTCCATAGAGCAATGTGGGTAAAACTTAACGATACTAAGATAGAATCGCCATTTGTGCCAGAAAATGTGCCATTTAAGATATATCCTGATGGCGGTGTGGCATTAGGTCAGTCAAAGTGGTGGCTAAATCACATATTCACTCTTTATAGCGACATAGCAGACCCAGCAGAAGAAGAGTGAAGTTAACTCTAACTATGTTTAAGAGGAACGAAAATGTCAGTGTTACTTTACACTAATACCAAAATAAACCTATGTGAAGATGGTATTATTGTTTGTCCTGTATGCACGCAGTATAGATATATGAGCAACTATCCAATTAGCGAGTTTAAGAAAAGCGATCTTATCGCATATGGCCATCTACTAGGTTTTGTAGAAGAAAATGGTATTAAAGAAGGCCAACTAATATTCTCCGACTCTAACACAAAAGAGCCTATTTTGTGGTTTCCTATGCATAAATTGTACAATACCAAATATAGACTGGACTGGATAGAAAGCGGTTTACAGACATTAGCGAGTTATCGCTTGCATGATAAACATAGAATCTATTTTCCAGCGATAGGATACTATGATGAAGACGGTTTAGTCCAAGAAGATGTACTGCATCTTGTACAAAAATATCTTTCGGATGGCAAAAAAGACGTATATTTTGTCACTCACTATTAAAGCAAAGACTAATTACCACTGACATCCCCCGACATCATGTGGAACCTCCACCTAGAGAGTTGATAGAATCCGAACTGGATGCAATGTATAACATTGTAAAACATCTTCTAAGCAGAAAATCCGTTAAAAGTTTTGGTTTTACTGAGGTTAGTATAGATGATAGTGAATGTTATTCTATATCAGATATACAATATAAGGATAATACTTACTTCGTATTATTAGTAGAAGAAGGTAATAAAGAGTCTGGCGTTTATATTCGCTCAGGATTGGTACAAGATTTAGAGATCGTATTACCTTTACCACACATGATTAGAATGTCTAATAAACCAAGTGAAGTCTCAGATGACTTGTGTTAGGAGAGGACATCGAACCGTCTTCTGACGATATAGTCTCGAGTATTCCTACGTTATTTGAACCAGAACTGGTGGATGCCGAAGGATGTTGGTCTGAAGTAGGGGTAGAGGTACACATTGATGATTGCTTTTGTGCATTCTGCGAAGAACGTAGAGGTCTTGTTGAAGCAGGTGCAACTATACTGGTGCAAGTTACTAACGAATTTGACACAATGGTGCTTCGATTATCGCCTACAGAGGCGAGGCTACTAGCAAAAGCACTAATTAAACACACTACTGACCTAGAAGATATGCAGGAACAGGGGGCTAGGCGCTATCTCTAACAATCGTGACTTTAGTATGCGAGTTGAATCGATTAAGATTCTTGATGAAACAAAGTTTGAGGAGGTACATTATTTTGGTGCTGATGATATTGCAGATGATATCTGGGAATTGTTCAGAAAAACACGACCTATAACAGCACATATGTTAGAAGAAATGTTCGGAAAAACTAAAGCACAAGAATATGCGATAGAACTCGATGAAAGTTTTACAGAAAAGAAGGCCGTCAAAATGTTAGGTTATACTTACAGCCCAAAATCAGCATATTCGTCAAGGAAGAAAGGCCGTATCAGTAATATACTAAACAGTGGAAACAAAGATTGACTTATATATCAGTGGAAACCACGATGTATCATGGGTAAATATTTCACCTACAATGGAAAACAAGTCGGATTCGTCCGAAAAGCGATTGATGATGTAGTACTAGTCGAAGAAGGATGGGTCTCCGAAGTACAGAATCATTTTGGTAAAAGAAGCCACGATAAACTTCTTGCAATACCAGCACAGATACTAAAGGATGGAGGATTTCCAGAAGTATCTAGAGCACAAGCATGGATTATTTTGTTAGAAATTCTTAACAAAGGAGTACCAGAATCACTACAAGATGCTAGCAGCGATGAATCAATTGGTAAGGGTTCTTTGCTAAAAGACATGATTAAAGCACCAGCAAGAGTAGCAGCAGCAGTTGTTGATAAAAGCGTAAGTACCACAGTATCGGCAGGGACTGCTGTGGCTAATGCTGGAAAGGCAGTAGTTTCTAAAACAACAGAAGTAGCGGAAGACACAGTTGAAGCAACAGCAGATGTAGCAGATGCAGTCGCAGATGCAGTACTTGGTGAGGATGATGGCTCAGGCTCAGAGTGAGCGCGACCATCATATTCTCAGTATATTACTACAACATCCATACCTACATGATGGTTTAACTGCAGAATCTGGTTATCACTACTTGCTAGGAAGAACGCACAAAGACAGACGTAACGAACAATGGCGTAAATCGCCCCGTACATTTGCCTATTGGCTAAAAAGATCTGGTTTTTCGGCTATTAGAATGGGAGATGTCAACCGATACTTTTGGCCAGAGGAAGAAGAATAAATAACTCAAACTAGGTTATCATTATAAACCGCAGCAACTTCTGACCAAGTCGGGATGGCAATGGTTACTGAGCAGCAGAAAAGAATCGCTATCGCTCTTGATCGTATTGCAGATTCTTTACAAACGGAAGAAAAACCTGTAAAAAGGGGTAAAAAATACACTATTACTCACAAAGGAAAAACTCTTAACACTAATCATTGGTATCCGTTAACTGATGCTGAGTGTCTTGCTTTGAAAAAAGCATATTATACAAAACCCAGTAGTGAACTAGTTGTTCGTAATCTAAAAAAGATTGCTGATGGCGGTACACAGGTTGCACATATTACCAATTATTTTGTCAAAGACTTGATGGCTAAAGTTAAGTTGCTGTCTCCACGATGGTCGATAGAAGAGATATTTGAAAGCAACGACTTGATTAGGTACTTTTGGAGTAGAGTAATGAGTAGCGAAAAGGTATATCCACCTCATAAAACTGACATCAATAATTTTGAGACTGCGCTTCGACTGTCGGGTGGTGGCGTTGCAATGAAACCATCTAATTTTCCTATGAAAAGTATTGACCAAATACTAGAACAATACAATGTTAATGGCAAATACTACGATTTTTCTTGTGGTTGGGGAGTCAGAATGCTTTCTGCTATGAAAAACAATGTAGAATATTTCGGAACCGATCCAAATTATATGTTGGTTGGTAGGCTTAATTCACTACATGAATCCTACAATAACGTTAATGATACTAAAAATAAGGTAAATATCAAGTGTAGTGGTTCAGAAGTTTTCCATGCTGAATGGGAAAACACCATTGGTGTTGCATTTAGTAGCCCGCCGTATTTTTCTCTAGAAGATTACAAAATAGGAAACCAGTCATATACAGAAGGTACTACTTATGAACAGTGGTTAGAGGGCTATTTGACACGGACAATACAAAATATTCACAAGTATTTGGTATCTGACGGGTTATTTTTAATCAATGTAAAAAACTTTTCAGAGTACAAATTAGTCCAAGATACGCAACGCATCGCCAAAGCGAACGGATTCGATCGCATTGATTCGATTCTTTTGAAAAACACAACTAGACCAAGTGCAAAAGATGATTTGAATACTAACGAAATAGTAATGGTTTTCAAGAAAACTATTAACTCAAACTAGGTTATCATTATAAACCGACTGGCTTTGGTAAGTAATCCATGACGATGAAAGTACCGAAAATGGTAGTTGCAGACTACCTTAAATTGCTGCGTAATACAAAAGTCACGGCATCAAAGGAACACGCACTAGTGAACCAAGACGTTCGTGACGGTTTTGTCTATTTTAGGACGTCTGGAGCCATCCTAGCCTTCAAGAACCTCCTAAGAGCCTCTGAACTAGGAACACAGCCAGAAACAGAGGTATATCGTCAGAAAACGATAGATTACGAATGGGACAAAGAGACTGATGGACTGACTGTTGGCTTGGTTTTAGAGAGAATAGAGAACATTCGTGGGCCAGATGGTAGCGGATATTATACTGGTCGCTGTCCTTCTTGTGCTAAAAGAGGTAAGGATTCCGATTCCAATCATTTCAGATTCAATCCAGAGCAATCAGTGATATATTGTTTTTCACAATGCTCTAGGTTCGACATAGTAGGTGCATTAAAATGATTATTAGTACAGGAATTAACGACGGTTGGCCATCAAATGAACTTAACCTACGTTGGAGAGAACAGAACGAATTAGGACAGTGGATGCGTAAAGAAAAGGTAGTTACCGATTTTAAGCCGTACTTATTTGTTCATCCAAATCATACTAAGGTCAGAGCAGATAAAAGCAAAGGGCTGAAAGAAAGAAGACTTGATAGACATTCTTTGGATGCTTTCCTAGTAGACCGCTACGATGTTGATAGTCACGAGAAGGTCACAGATGCAGTTGCTGCAAACGGCGACCCACTATGGAAGGTTACTTTTGACTCTCCATCACGATTGAAGAAATTTGCACGAGAGGTTAGTGGTACTTACGAAGCAGATGTTCCATATGAAGATAGGTATCTCATAGATACAATGAATGAGTTACCTGAATATGAGCCTAGAAAAGTGTTTATAGATTTAGAGGCTTTGCAATACAATCGTAAAAGTAGTGGGCCAAAAGAAATGAGACAGAAAGGCGCTATATGGGCTGATAGGCAAAGTATCAATGTAATAGGTTGTTACGATAACTATACTAACATATACACGATATGGACACAGCATCCATTAGCACATGAGCACTTACATAGTTTCTCACAAATAACACCTGTAAAAATGATGAAGTTTGACGGTATAGACGTAGAGATACGCCATTTCGCTAATGAGTATACTATGATGCAAGACTTTGTAAAGTGGTTAGAATTAATAGACCCAGATATATTATTAGCATGGGGTATGGGCTTTTATGACTTACCTACATTGTATGCGCGGTTAGAGTCATTAGGTATTGGCGCTGATAAACTGTCGCCGTCTTCACTAGGTAAGAATAGGCATGTTGATGAGCCGTCGAGGTGGACTAAGGATAGATACAACTGGACAAGACAACCTATTAGGGGTCGTACGGTTATATCTTTAGACAGGTTATTCGAGCGTGTCTATCGTGATTCTAAGTCAACGAACCTTCCATCTAACAAGTTAGACATAGTTGGACAGAAATTATTTGGTAGGGGTAAAACTGATTTCAGACCAGATTTCTATGATGGTGATTACCACCTATTCCTAGAGGACTATCTATACTATAACTTTAGAGATGTATTACTAATGGTAGAGATAGAAGATAAGTATAACCTAGTTAATGGACAAATGGCATTGCAGCAATTGGCTAAGTGTCAATTTAGTAGTACCTTCTATGGTTCGTCTTATGCTAGAGTGTATTTCATGCGAAAGGCTGATTTCAAGCAAAGAAGCGGTTACTATGCGTCAAAGACAGACAAGGGAACAGACGACATGGCATTGCAAGGTGCTATTGTTTTAGACCCCGAAGATTTAGATTCCGTTGGTTTGCATAAGAACGTAGCAATCCTAGATTTCGCAGGTCTGTATCCATCGTGCATGGTTGCTGCTAACTGTTCATTTGAAACGAAAGTAGCGAAAGGAGAAGAACAGGAAGATGATATCATTGGTGACGGTTGCAGGTTTAGACGTAGCCCAATTGGTATTCTGCCCGCTTCTGTGTTAGAGTTAGATGAGTTAAGAGACGAATACAAGTATAAGCGTGATAAAGCAGGATTTGAGCATGGTAAGACCTCTAACGAGTTTAGAAAGTGGGATGATGCACAAAAGACGGTGAAGCGGCTCAGAGCCACATTTTACGGTCTTATGGCCTTCAAAGGCTACTCTTGGGGCGATATAGATATTGCAAGAACAATCACTAAGTTTGGTAGGGATTCATTGCGGGCTATTATGGTTGAGTCTAACAAACTAGGTTATCCTGTGATTTATGGTCATACTGATTCTATCTTCGTAAAGATGGGCGATGACCTATCAACCGAAGAGTGTGTACAAAAGGCACAGGAACTTGGTACACATTTGACAGAGATGATGCAAACTAAGTTACAGTCAAAGGCTATGGTTGTCGATTGTGAGATGCTGATGGATAGATTCTACTTACCGAGGCGTAATCGCTACGGTGGAAGGGTAGTTTGGATGCCAGAGGTCGGTTTTAGTATCTCTAACGAGGCTGTAGAGGACAGGATGAAGATACAGGGGTTGGAGGCCAAGCACGCAAATACGTCGCCTGTAGGACGTGGTATTCAACTAAAGGCACTACATATGCTATGGGATGACCATACACCTGAGGAAGTTAAGGAATCTTTGTTAGAATATATTGCAAACATACGAGACGGTAATGTCAAAACCACGGATTTGATATCTAGGGCTAGATTGGGTAAATGGTTGCCAAATCGAAAAGCCATGCGACACGTAGCCAACAGCAAAGATACCGAAGAAAAGATACAACTTGCTCTCAAAAATGTTTCATGGCATTATTCTGATGGTGCTACTAATGACAACACTTCTGTTGACTCTGATGGCGATGATGCTTGCTATGCTAGTTTGTCTGGAGATGCTCGTGGTGCTGCTTGGCATAACATAGTTTTGGCTAATGAAGAATACGATACACTTGACAAAGGTGATTCATTTTATACCACTTTTGTCAAAGATGGGCCTACGTGGATTCCAGAAGGTGGCTATGTTTCTTTCCATGACCTTGAGCAAATATCTGACTACGAAATTGATGTGGAGTTAATTATCGAAAAGTTTGTTGTCGGTAAATTAGACCATATAATGTATGGTATGGGAATGTCGTTGGATGACCTTCGTGTTCCTGACCGTAAGTTTACGGTGGATGATTACTTTGGCTGAAAATGCTATCGCATGGAAGTTATGCTGTATTTGCGGAAACCACTATAAAGTCGTCAAAGACTTAGATCGACAAAGTATTTACAGATACTCTTCAACTAGAGGCTGTCTTGTTTGTACTTACCGTGATAGAAAAGAAATTTACTACAAAGCGTTGGTAAAGAACTTCGAAATAGATGACGAAAAACGTTTTCTAGAATCTTTGAAAACTAATATGTGGTATATGTACCGTGAATTGGGTCCAATAGCATCAGAAGACGTTTTCTATCGTGCGGCTGCTAAGTATTGGCAGTCTACTCAGGAGTGAAGTCACCTATTGTTGGCGTGGCACCGACTACAATGGATTCAGTGACACCTCTAATTGGGTCTTCATTACCCATTGCAGCACCACCAATAATCTGTTCTTTTATTCCTTGTATAGATATTCCACCTAACACACTAGGGTTATCATTGCCACCTAGACCCGTAGGTGATAGGGATTTAACATATCCATATTCTCCCATACAATCTACTATAGTACGTATATATCTATTATCATAGTCTCCTATACTCTTAGTAGTTAAATTCATTTGGAAATCTAACTCTTCGTATAAGTTGCCTATCGCTGCTTCTAACCCAAAATTCTTTTCTACCCACTGATGGTTGTTTGTTTCTAGCATACTTAGGTCTAACATTCCAGCAAACTTATCTACAACTGTGTCGAGTAATTTATTTTCTGCTGATTTTATTGTTAGCACCCATCTACCTTCGTCATTTTGTGACAGTTCTATACTGCTAACACCTCCGATACCATTGAAATTTGAACCAAAAATCAACTCTTTAGCGTACAATAGTGCTGCATCACTGACGTAATTTTCTCTACCTTCTGCTATTTTATAGCCAACCGGCATTATTTGTACGACGAGTGCTTGTTCTGGTGCTATTCTACCTTGAAGTATCTTAAACTTGAACAACTCGCCGCTACTACCAGAACTTAGTGCGGTCTTTATTTGGCTCAAAGCAATGTCTGGGGATATTTGGTACGTTCCCATTGCCTCAAAGTCGAACTTAACAAACAATAATTTCTTTTCTAGGTCATAGGATATCAATTTGATTATCTGCTTACCTTTGACTTCTGCTAGTAAAGCCTGAACTCTTTTTGCTTCCGCTTCTGTAGAACCTTCTTGCATATACAATTTCGTCATAGGCGACTTGTTATTATACGGACTGTATTCCAAAATTTGTTTTAATCTATCAATAGAACCTTGAACAGATGTTTTCCCAGCGAAATGGAACGTTCTAAGCGCAGCCTGAGTAGCCGGTTCACCAATATCTGCCCCTGCTGTAGCCCCTATTGCTTCGCCTATTCGACAAAGGCTGTCTTCATAGTATGTGTTGAGTCGCTTTGCTAAGTTTTTCACGTCGGTTTTACCCATTTCTCTGACTCTGAGTTTGTTAAGAACTGCATTTTGTGTCATATTTGAAACTATTTTATCTATATTTTTAGCGAACGTAGCAATATCAGAGCCTTTAGCACAGTGTAGGCAGTCATCTTCTAAAGTCAAACCATGTTTGCAAGCATGGTCGTAGAAGAACGGTTGAAGCGTAATAGTATAACCTCGCTCATTAGTAGATGATGTGTTACCTCTAATGTGATATGGAGACAACCCATCGTCGCCTACTATTGGAGAAATGACTCTTTTGGTACGCAAATTGACGACTTGTCTACGTTGATTAACTACACAGGACTCTAAAGCCTTAATCATTTTACGCTCTAGGTAGCCAGATTTAGCAATGTTTCCTTGAGCAGACTCTACTGTTGACCTTCTTCCTGCAATAGAAGTCATAAAGTACTCATCTGGTTGCATACCTTTTGAGTAATTCCCTCTAACAAAGCCACGGTGTTTTGGCTCAAGACTGCCTTTTGGGTAGTGTGGTAAGACTCTTCTTGGTTGAACACCTGATGTTACTCTCAGCCCTGCCAGCCTAACTAAGCCGAAAGCACCGGCCATTTGTTGGATATTCATCGGTTTGCCTCTTGCTTTTGACCTGACAGCAATCTGCATGGCATTTCCGCTACCTTGATAGTCTTCTATTTTGTTTAGCATCTTTTTCTCAAAGGTGTCTGTAAATGTAAGTATCTGATCTTCAATGTATGACAATGGATCTGCTAATGCTTCTATTGCTTTTTCTGGTGTGTGGTTTTCAACATACTGTTTCAGTTGTCCATTAGCAAACGCTTGGTCTATTTTTAGTATCTTTTTTGCACAATCACTGTAGAGCCTATCTATATCTTGTTGTACCGGAACTGCGGAAACATCAGCAGTTCCCATTGTATAGCCGACAACTTTGTGAGCAGCAAATCCGAGTCTAGTAGCCAGTTCTATAAATTCTACTAACTTCTCTTGTCCTGCTTCATAGCCCTCATGGTAAATGAAAGATGGAGCAATAGATGCACCTCCTTCGCCAAATGCTGACTTCTCAAGTGTACCAGAAACTAGTTTACCACTCCTAATGACTACCTGTTCTCTGATGGCTTTGCCGTTTTCTCGCTTAACGGCAACAGAGCCGTCTTCAAGTACCTCAGTCAACGGTGTGTCACCGGGAAAACTAGCAGAAACATACTCTGCGTCAAGTATTGTAAATAAGTGATTAAATAATGCTCTGCCAGTATATCCAGGTCCATCAGGTGTCGCAGCGTCAGATTCTGGTAACGAATCCATCGTGCGGTAAGTTTTGCCTTCTTTACCGTCTCTTATTTCACTAAATACAGTCGAATAACATTCAATTGCAGTTTGCTTAGAGACATACGGTAGCCCTTCTGCATTGAATCCAAATCCTGTACCACTATTCCAAGTGTTTGCTTTGGCTTTGTCGGTGTAAGTTAATAGATACAAGCCAGAAGTTTGGTCTTGGTCGGTAGCAACTGTTAGCATCCCGTACCTAGAATGAATGATGTTCTTTGTTAATGACATCAATTTGATTGCTTCTTGCTTTGCTGCTTCAGATTGAACAAAGTGTGCTTTCATTGCATCTCCATCGTAGTCTGCGTTGAAGGGAATACAAACTGTTGGGTTCATACTAAGGCTTTTTGTTGGCACAATTCTTATTCTAAAGGCCATTATTGACTGTCTGTGTAAAGACGGTGCTCGATTGAATAAGCAAATATCGCCATCCATCAACTCCCTTTTTACTACCATACCTGGTTTCAAGCCGTCCATAACATGAGTAAGATGTTCTGCTGAACTGCGTTCTAAAACAGAGCCACCTTGTTCGTTGATATGATTGAACAAACGCTTGGCTTTTGGGTGTACACCATCAATGGTGTTTTGTATATACTGTTTAACTCGAACTATGTTTTCGTTAGTCACTGTTTCAGGATACGTTATGCCATCGTCACCCAATAACATGGCCATTGGTACACCGACTTCGTCTATTGCTAAATTTGGATCTGGGCTTATTGCTGAGTAACCTACGTTGTTTACATATTTAGACTGCAGATTATTCCTAAGTCTACCCTTTTTACCTTCTAGCCTATTCAAAACCCCCTTTAAGGATTCTAGTTGAACCCCTGCACCGTAGGTAAAAGTCTGCTTACTGCCTCCAGAACCTATCGTTTGGTTACTGTTGTCAATTAATCTAGATACCGAAAACAAAAGCATTTTCCTAGCGTATCTTCCACGCGTAGCACTCTGACCTTTGTTTTTAATATCTAATAGTTTGTTGGCATCATTAACTACCGCACCGTAAAGTTTAGTTAAATCGTCTACATCTGTTCTGCCGTCACTTCTTTGCTTTATTGGCCGAGATGCATTTGGTATGACTGGTAAGACTTCAAAAAACATATTTTCAGGTCTAGATGTTACAGGATTTATCGCTAGAAAATAACAATCACCGTCAGGGATATCTCTAAAGATGTCTCGAACTGCCCTGTAACTAAGTAAATCTACACCATCTTCTCGTTGGCTATCGTATTGAAACTGTGCATATGGGTTAAAAGAGAAAGTAATTTTCGGTGTTATTGCAGAACAGTGTGGACAGTTTCTTCCAGTCTTATCGACATTAGTAAAAAAATTACTCATCATCGCTCTGACTCTTCTTCTCGATGCTATGTTTTTACCGCCTAGCGTAAATTCTTCAAGTACTCTAGGTCTTAAACTCTCTAATAAATCGTTAGGTAACATAACTCTACTGCAACTATGACAGGTCTTATTTAATGCGTCTAGCAAAGGCTTAGAGGTATCTCCTTTTCTTTTCGTTTCTCCTAGAAAAAGTATGTTAGGTATAGGTTCTGGTAGTGAGATATGGCCAAAATGCCCCGAACAACTTTTGGTAGAGTCGTTGGTCGATGAGTCAAATGGTAAGTAGCAAGTTGGGCAATCAGAATCTTTAGCCAAAGAACCCATTCTAGGATCCATTGTTCCACCAATAACAGGTGTTATTTGATCCGTATCTTCTCTAAGTGCCTCACCAGTGATAACTTCGACAACTGACATTTTTATTATCTCTTCTGGTGACATTATTTCCATATTGACTCCGCCTATTTCCCCGGCTTCTTTTAGGTCAATACGGTCGTTTTTGTAGTTTGTATAAAATGAAATAGGTAAATCAGGACTTGGGTCACCCTTCATTAGTTTCTCCTTTATTGGTACTTCTAATATCATTCCATCACACCCCTCAGGAATCATTTTTGGGTATGTTTCAGACTTGTCAACAATATCTTCTTCTGTTTTGATTGTAACTAGGTAGTAGACGTCTGATGCTGCTCGTAAACCTGCTGCATCTTCGTGCGTCGTTAGATATCTTATTGCTTCAGTCTTCCATCTAGGCACCCATTTGTGTTTCAGCCTACCGTTGTTTAAATCGAAATCGATGAAGTCTCTTACACCTACGAATGTCGCACCCTCTTCTTTGGTAGAAGGTAATTCGACTTCTTCTGAATAGATGTCTTCTGGTTTGATAAACCAAATAAAAGACCGTATCCCAACCGCTTCAGGCTCTTCCATATTCTCACGTTCTAATTAACTTGATAGTAACTCTATCGGTAATCAGATACTGAGGATACATTACCAATCCTGTTTCTGGGTCTAGTTCCGCAACATCTGGGATTTTGACTAATGCTTGAGTTAATTCGCCAAGATTGACCACACCATTGGCGCCAACCCTGAATTCTTTGGTAAATTCTGACTCATTCGTCATACTTTCTTTGATTAGTTTAGTTCTACCATACTTTGATTTGACGCTGAAAGCATTTGATGTGGTATTGCTGCTAATATGATAAGATACCAATACTCTCAATGGTACTGCAGAAAATATTTTACCGTGTTGTGTGAAGGCAGAATCCAATCCATAGTACATTCCTGTTGCGTTTGCTATACCTTCTTCGTCTTTAGGCATAGTAATTACTATTTCATCACCTCTAATTTGAATATTATTCAACTGAGAAACATCTAGTGTCTTAGGAAATGTATTATTCTGCTTGTAACCAATGTTGACTACTGCCATTGGTAGTTCGCCAGCATCATTGACCATGCACATTATGACGTTATGTGATGGTAAACCAACACCGTCAAAGGGAGCACCAAATGATACACCTTTTCCACCCAACAAGAAATGATGTATATTATTGCGCCTGATATAATTCTGTCTAAAATTGACTCTACTTGAGTTTAATGTAGCATTCCTTTCGTTGATACGTGCCCTATCTTTTGCTCTCTTCGCAAAGTCGACCATGTTAAGCGCCAACGTGCATTAAGCAATAAGCCTAACCCTGCGCATGACGGTAGGCAATGTAATCAGCCATGTCATTCATTGGATGATCGGAATGACCTCTAACCCACTGAAATTCAACATCACACGGATATGTCTCTAGTATTCTTTGTATGAAATGTTTAATCTCTCCAACGTCTTCGTTATTGGTTTCAACAGCGTCTTCAAGATGCTCTATTGCGGATAGACTATCAGAACAGATTCTAAGAAGGTCTCCTTCTCTCACAGTCGACTTGGATAAGAACAGACCTAGCCTTATAGCAAACAGTTCTGCAACCGTACAATTGTCAACATCGTTAGTCCTACCCATAGACAGTATTAACCTGTTATCCGTTATATTTACTAGTATAGCAGATAGACCTGAACTATACTCTATACTACTCTCTATAGTAGAGGCATCAGTATAACAATTATAGACTACCATATTAATCAGTATATTACTCTTCTATAGTATGGCACTTCGCCACCGACTTTAGAATTTCTTATTATCTTAATTACGTCATTAACTTCAATCTCTTCACCTTGTTCTACTAGGTTGGTGATAGCAGCATCTGAATATTTGATTAACGGTATCTCTTCTAGAGAGACATTTATTGCTTTTAGTTCTCTTTTAGCCTGAGTTGGGGTCAATTTGATGTGCTTTGGTGCATATTTCCACTCAAAGCGCATTTAATCAATCCTCCCAAGGTATGTCATCCCAGTCTTCATCGTCATCGTAGGCTTCATCAGAGTCTTCATCCCAGTCTTCGTCATCTGATTCTTCCGATTCGGTTTCAGGGTTATCGTCGACCTCAGTATCGGCAGACTCTTCTTCGTCGCCTTCGGTATCGTCTCCCACGTCAGTATCGGTAGTTGTATCTTCAACATCGGCGACTTCCTCATCTTCCACAGGGGGTGTGGGTACTTCTGCTTCTCCATCATCGTCATCTTCTTCAGGTTCTTCTTCAGGTTCTTCTTCAGGTTCTTCTTCAGGTTCGTCTTCGTCTAGTGAATCCCAATCAAGTTCTTCCCAGTCATCTTCCCAGTCATCCTCTTCAGGCATAACCAAATCTGGTGTTTTCTTCTTAGTCGGCTCTTCCTCTTTGGAGTCTTTTGGTTCATCATCAACAGAAACTAGTTCTCCTAATTCTACTAAGTCTATTTTATCATTCTTTTTCTGGTCTAAGGCAGAAAGAAATGAGTCTAATTTATTATCGGCGCTTTCTTCATGCATGGCTTCTATAGAGAAGGTCATCGTGACTTCGTACAGTTTCATCAAGCATACGATGACATGATAAGATACTTAAAAAATACGGTTATAGCAACAAAACATACAGTAATCCATAGAGAATGGTTTAAATAACCTATAGATAACCGACAAGTCGTGGCAAAGGAAGCGACACGAGAGGCTGATTTTACGACTATTCGTATTCGTAAGAAAGATAAAGCCGACTTAGAGAAGTTAGCCCTGCCAAGAGAAGCACTGTGGGAAACTGTAAAAAGAATGAAAGATTCTTTTACAGTCAAAAGAATGACTCAGAGGAAAAAGTGAATGGAAGAAACACTGGCTTGCCCTTGCTGCGATATTGGAACACTAACTACCAAATCTAATTGGACTATGCATATGAAGCATATGCATCCATCATACAATCTTGCACCGCAACCAAAACTTGGACAAAGATACCAGCGTATTGTTAGTCACATAGAAAAGTGTTTGATAGACTACCGCCACAAGAACATCGAGGTAGTTAGTCTATCTGACATTTCAAACTGGCTCAAAGATAATACAAAAGGTGGAATGGCTAGAAAGCGTGTTTCCAGCCTATTACAAAGACGTCCGCAGTTTGTGCGTCATAGAAAGGCAAGAAGAATTAACTCTAACCAAATTGAATCTTGGTGGTCTTTAGGAGACGTCGAAGCCGCTGCTGATTTCCGTGGCTATGAAAGATGGGTCGATGTAGAGACGAATCTGCCTTTAGTCAATAAAAAGTAAGATACCGGTATCGGTTAATACGTTATAATAATGTAAGGAGAGAACTCCTTACACAACCAAAAGGTGAAACAATGAACAGTGATGGGAAATCAAAATTAATTGTATATGCAGAGCATGACGGAAAACTATGGGCT
>Ga0181420_1000507_pt1 | contig 15417 bp, 9 predicted proteins | sample 43SPOviralmetaG_FD_130145 | JGI IMG/M metagenome (GOLD analysis project Ga0181420, IMG submission 130145) | Marine viral communities from the oligotrophic San Pedro Time Series (SPOT) site, San Pedro Channel, CA, USA - 43 SPOT_SRF_2013-05-22 | ecosystem: Environmental > Aquatic > Marine > Strait... | reverse complement strand
CTGTACCACTTATAATACTAGTTACATCGCCTGTTAAGTCATTGTCAATAACAAATGTACCTGCTGTATCATCATAAGTTACTGTGATATTAGACCCACCTGATACCAACACATTAATTTGGTCATCTACTGCTTCTGCAAAATCTGTAACTTGGTCTGCCGTAATTGCTATAGCCTGATTAGCCGCACCAGTTAATCTACCTTGTTGGTCTACTGTAAAGTTACTCACAGTTGAAGCATTACTACCATAAGTTGATGGAGTTACGCCTGTGTTGTCTAATGCAACTGTTAATGTATTTGTTGCGCCTGTTGTAGTAATTGCATTACCACCTGCAATAGTGAATGCTTCACTATCTAAATCTATACTTAATGCACCGCCGGAATCTCCTTGGAAGTCTAAGTCTTGTGCAGTAACCTGTGCGTCAACGTATGCTTTTACTGACTGTTGACTTGGAAGTCTAGTAGCACTATCACTTGCCATATTATCTTCATCTATAAGATTATTTGCAATTCTGGCATCTGCTCTAGCATCTGTGTAGAATAAATTTGTGCCTTCTGTAATATGGTCTGTAGTTCCTGGAATAGTAAATACGCCAGTACCACTTGTATATCCTTGTGAGCCTGCAGTAGCACTTAAACTAGTTCTTGCAGTTGTTACAATATTTGTATTATTTGCTGTAATAGTAATAACGTTTGAAGTGGCATCATGAGTTAGGTCTATACCTGTTCCACCTGTTACTTGCTTGATGTAGTAAACTTCACTTGCTAAAGTTACTAGTGGGAAATCTCCTGAGCCATCTCCAGCACTTATTGAACTAACGTTAGCCTGAACTAAAGGAACAATCGCGTTCCCTTCTATTCCTTTAAATTGTGCTCCATCATAAAAAATTGTACCGTTAACCATTAACTGGTCATTAGTGTGTTTGGGTCCTAATGTGATCGCACCATCAATTGTTAATCTTTCTAATGGTCTTTCACCTGTTCTATATTCGCCGTCTACAGTCTGACCAGTTGGCTTGTATATAACGTTTGAATAATTTGAAACATTACCTTGGTCGCCAATAAACAATGTGCTGTTACCAAAGTTTTGTAAATTATATCTTGGAATACCAACTTCCATTGCCGCTAAGGCTGTATTACTTATTGAAGTGGCATAGTCACCGATTGTATTTGCACCACTTGTTTCACTTACCAAATAAGTGTCTAGTGCAACGTTGGCTGGTTTACTAACCTGAATATTACCACCTGTAATAAACAATGCAGGACTGTTTGTGAAACTTATGCTATCCGATGGATCCCAAAAACCTGTAGTAACATTACCTAAATTAAATTGACTTGCGCCGGCGTTACTATCTTTAATATATGTAACGGAATTATGGAATCTTACTGCACCTGAGCCTAACTCTGTTGGATTTGCTGATGCATTAGCAGTTGCACCGGGTATAAAGTCTGTAGTACCAGTAAACGAAATATTACCATGTCTAAACTGACTATCTGCTGTTGCGTTAGTATCAAAATAATCTCCCCCAGTTGCAGTACCATTAAAAGTATGTGCTACAGTAAATGTAGAGGTAGTTGGGGTAGTAAGTACATCGAACTCACCATGACTGCCAGAATTATTTGTATTTTGTATTCTATATCTTTCATAAGCTCTAACTCTGGATGCGCCAGATGTAGTAACTGTCATTGTTGTGCCGTCACCGGATATCGAAGTAATTGTTCCACTTATAGTTTGTTCACCTTGGTGTAATACAGCATAAGAGTGGTCATATTTTTGAGTGTTAATAAAAATATTTTGAGTGTCATCAACATTATTAAATGTAATTTCGTTGTTTGCACTATTTGGATTTGCTAAACTGTTAGATTGTGCTGTAACAATTTGTCCGTTTGCTAGTTTTGATCCTAAAATAAAGGAATAAGATGCACCTATTGCCATATCTTTGGCTACTTTGTTTGTATCTGTATAAGTCTTTAAATTTGTATTAGCAGTAACAATGTTGCTCTCTGCCGCGGCTATTGAAGCCACTAATGTATTTGCTATTGTTGTACTATTATTTAATGAGTCTGTTATTTCTCTTAAAGTATCTAACTGTGCAGGAGCACCGTCTATTAAATCAGTTAATTCTGTTTGAACATATTCTGTTGTAGCAAGTTTAGTTGTATTATCATTTGCACTTGCAGTAACACCTGTTGCCGCCGCGCCAGCACTAAATGTACCTCCAGTTACATCAATTGTACCTGTATAAGTATAGTCTGCTGTTAATGTATCATTTCTATCTGTGGTAACAACATCTGCTGTTACGTCTAATACACCACTTGCTTCAGTAACATAAGTACCATTAGAAATATATGTACTAACTGCTGTATTGAAATCGTTTACTTGTGATGCTGTAATATCTATTGTGGCATTAGCCGCCGCTGTTAATCTGCCTTGTTGGTCTACCGTAAATGTAGGAACTATTGAAGCACTACCATATGGATTTGGAGTAACTGCTGTATCATCTAGAGATATTGTTCCAGCACTTTCTGTTAATCCTGTTCCACCTGAAAGATAAGAACTAACTGCTGTATTAAAGTTGTTTACTTGTGAAGCAGTTATGTCTATTGTTGTACTTGCGGCATTTGTTAATCTACCTTGTGCATCAACTGTAAATGTTCCAGTGTGTGATGCATTACCATATGTTGCCGCTGTAACGGCTGTATCATCTAAACTAATTGTTGGTGTTACACTTTCGCCTGTAACTATATCTGATGTTAAACCAGTTCCGCCTGTAATTGTTGCAACATAGTTACCAGTTGTATCTGTGCCTAATGCTACTGCATCTGCTTGAACTGTTGTTGTGCCAATTGCTATAGTAACATCACTGCCACCATTAAATGCTATTGTGCCTGTACCTACTACATCACCACTTAATGTTGCTGTAATATTTCTTGGTGTTTTTAATGTATCGGCTGTTAAGGCATTACCTAAAAATCTATTTGCTCTAACTGTATCGTCTGTTCCTATTTGAACATTACCTACGTTAATTGTAGACATAGTTGATACTCCGCCTACTTTAAGTGTGCCTACTATGTTTGCATCTTCTGAAAATTCTGTATCTTGGGAAACTATTAATGTATTAGAAGTTGCATTACCTTGATAGGTAAGTTTTACATTACTGCCAATACTGGAGTTAATTTGTAGGTATGCTGTATCAACATCGCTATCGCTGTTAATAACATATCCGTCTGCATCGTTTACAGTTTGTGTATCAGCATGAAAAGAAACATTACCTTGTCCAGTAACTGTTCCATGTACTAGTAGATTACCATATACTACTAAATTTTCATCTGGGTTAAAATTCGATTGTTTGCTCATTAAATGTGTTCCGCCAATTTTATAAATTTGCTTTAGTTGTATTTATCTAATTGGGAAAGAAATCAAAAAAAAGCACCTCCCTAAGGAAGTGCTTTTTAATATGTACTGCTTATTCGCTAGTAAAAAAATTAATTCTTACTGGAATGCCACGTTTGACAATGTAATTGCATCAACGTAATCCGCCGCATTACCTAATGAACTTGCTGTGTTAGTAAGTTCAATGTAACCATATCTTGTCATAAATGACACTACTGGTTCAAATGTAGCAGGGTCCATTACTGGGCCTGTGCTCATTAAAGGAATGTATGGGCAATAGAATGCAGGTGCATCAGTTTCGCTTGATCCTTTGTAACCAACAAGAACTTTAGTTCCGTCAGCCGCATAACTGTCAACAAAAACTTTGATAGAACCGTTTAATGTTCCAGCAAGTTTTGTGTTAGTAGGTGCTTCAAAAGAACCTTCAGTTGTTCTAGCAAAAGTTGAAGTAGATGCAGATTGTAGTATTGTTAATGCTTCTGGTGAAACAACAATATAGTTACCTGCGCCACGTCTTGTTCTTGCCGCGATTCTGTTAGCCGCTCTGTTGATCTCAATAGCCAATACTGCGTGTCTGTCACCAACATAAGTTTGTGTACCAGTCACAGAGTTAAAGTCTAAAGTTGTACCAGAACCAGCAAGAGTTCTTAAAGAACCTATGATTTCTTGGTCAATTTCAACAACAATTTCTTGTGCTAGAGCCTGCATAATTTCTGCTTCAACATCTAGACCATGCATAGATTCGGCATCTTGAGCTGACTCAAATGTCCATCTTGCACTTAAACGTCTAGTTTTTGCTTCAACAGTTTGCTTTAAGATTTGGATTGATAATTTCTTACCAGCAGTTCCTTCCGAAGCCGCTGTTGCATCTGGGTTACCAGAATATGCATTCGCAATCTTAAATGGGCTTAATGCCTCATCACCAGGATTCACGCCAGTTGCACTTTCGGCATAACGTGTTCTTAGTGTATGGATTTGTCCTACTGGACCACTCATTGGTTGTACACCTACGAGTTCGTTAGCAATGACTGAAGGCATAACCCTTCTAATCAAAGGTAACATTACTTTGTTTAAAGTTGCAACGTTGCCAGCCTGAGTAGCACCACTTGTTGCTGATTCCTGAAGATATCTTTTAGTATTTTCAAGAACAACATCTAGTGAACTTTTACGAGATCCATTAAGACCTTCTAAAAGTGCGTCCTTGGTTGCTGACCAGTTGCTTTCAAATAATTCTGCCATTGTTTTCTCCTAATTTGAAAGTCCGGCTAATTTACGGATATTCTCAATTTCGACAATATCCTGTTCATCTTCAGTTGAAGGCTGAACGTTCTTGTCACCAGTGTGTTCTGATGTCACTGATTCCGTTAATGGTTTTCGCGAACTCTTAGGTAATGCTTCGCCGTCTAAAACACTTGGAAGATATTTATTAAATTGCTTCTCTAGGTTTTCTGTTTTAACACTCTCTAAAAGGTCAACCATTATTTCTTTTTTGCCTTTTGCTAAAGGTTTAAGCAATGAGTCCATAGTCTCTTTACGAGCATATTTGTCATTTGCTACATTCAATTTTGATTCAACTAACTTAGTTGCTTCTGCTTTCGCTTCAACTTCTTTGTTTGCTTCTTCTAATTGCTCTTTAACATTAGCGATTTGTTTTTCTAAATCTTTCACATCTGAAGTTTCATTCAAATAACTTGAACGATATTCATTTGCAAAGGATTCAAAGATTCTGCGACCGAAATCGTTTTCTCTTGCGGCTGTGATGTCATCACGGAACTGTTTAACATTCTCTGTTACGATAGTGTTTACAGTTGCCTCGACTTTGTCAGCGGCACGTTTGATAAAGTCTTTTTTGGCTTCTGCAAGTGCTTTTTTACCTTCAGTAACCATTTTAACTTTTTGTTCTACTAGTGCTTGTTTGTCTTCGTGGAATTCTTTAAGTTCTCCACTTAGTTGTTCAACAACAAAATCATCAAGTTTAGAAACATGTTCACCGACTGCGGTTCTCTCATTTCTAAGTTCTTTAACTTCTTTTGCTAGTTGTTCTGCTACAAACTTCTCTAATTTCTTAGAGTGTTCGCTAACAGCCTTTTTGTAAGCAACTCTTTCTTCAGCAACGGCTTGTTTATCTTCAGCGAGTTCAACCATTTCTGCTTCAACTCTTTCTTTGATAAATCCGTCAACTGCCTCAACAATAAGACCTTTGTCATGCTCATATCTTTGAGCAAACTCTTCTCTTAATTCTGCTGTAAGTTCCTCACGGGCTTCCGATAGACGACTTTCCCATGCCTCAACGATTGATGAACGAATTTCTTCATTCAAATCACTTGATTCGATTAAGTCTTCAAATTTTTCTGCCATAGTAGTCTCCTACCTCAATTTTAAATCGTTAATAAAATTAACGATACTTTTATCTAGGTGCATTTGTGCACCAGGTTGTTTACCGTGTGTATAGTCTTTGGCGATATCATATATCATGCTACCACCTCTCATGTTAAACAAAGACTCATAAATGGTCTTTGGATAGGCGTCTGGGGCACTTGGTTGTGCAACAATATCGACGGTAACGATGTCAAAATCAGACACACGACCTGATTCATTAACGTTTCCACTTCCTCTACTGCTGACACCTAACTTTGCACCTGCTTTTAATAAAGCCTTTGCAATGTTCCCCATTGGTGTATCTATAACTTTTAACTTACCCATACCGTCTGAACCATCACATTGCATTTCTGTAATGATATGGCTCACTCGGTCTAGATTTATTTGTAGTTCTTCTGGATGGTCTAATTCGCCCATCACAGTTTCACCACCGCTAAGTCTTTTTGTTACGTTTTCCACAGCACGTTGAATTTCATCTTTAGGATATACTCTTCCATTTTGATTTTTAACATCGCCTTGAATGAATAATCCAGCCATAAACAAGTCTTTGCCATCTTCAGATTCCATTAACCGGATCTTGGATGCTTCTGGACTCATATATTCGTATAATTTACGCACTATTTCTTCCTTTACAAAAAGTTAATTAAGCCTTTGCAGGTTTAACGTTTAAGTTATCTGGTGAACCGCTATCTTTTGCTGATTCGCCTTTGTTTCCATCTCCACCATCAGTTGCTTTAACAGGGTTACCTGCTCCAGTTACTTTGGTTTCTTTTGGTTTCTTTGTGAATGGTGATTCACTGTTGTCTGCGTCTCCGCCTTTAGGGTCTGCAACGTTATCAGATAACTTAGTTGCTTCTTCAACAACTTCGTCTTCTTCTGATTCTTCTGCTTCGTCTAAATCATATTCAACTGCTTCTTCTTGTGGCTCGTCCATCATATCCATGACTTCGTCTTCCACTTCTTCAGCATCATCACCTGCATCACCTTCTTCATCACCCATTAGTTTTTCAAACTCAGCTCTTAGGTCTTCTAGTTCTGATTCAAGTTCGTCGACTTTGTCTTCTAACTCTTCATCTTCGCCTTCTTCCTCTGCTGGTTCTTCACCAATTTCGTCTGATTCGATTTCTTCATCTGCCTCTCCGACATCTGCAACAAAATCTGCTTCAGGGTCTGCTATATCAATTTCTTCTTCAACTGCTTCCTCTTCAGTTTCAACTGTTTCTTCAACTGCTTCTTCTTCGGATTCGTCTTCTGATTCTTCAAGTTCTGCTTCTACCTCTTCAGTTTTGGCTTCTTCAACCTCTACTTCGGATTCGTCTAAGATACGTTCGTATTCCTTACGAGCTGTTTCTACGACGTACTCGTGTAGTAGCTCTTCGGCTCGATCGTTATCTTCGGCTAGCAAAAATTCTAAAACTTGTTCTAGTTTACTGCGTTCTGACATTATGAGCTCCTATAATTAATTATATTCATAACACCCAATAGATACTCCATTGGATATATTGCTGTAGTTGTACTTATATAGTATGTGTTAATCGGCGTTAAAAGAGTGTTTTTTTGACTCAAAATGCCTAAGAAGTGTCTGATTTTCTGTGTCTACAGTATCAGTATGGATGTTTTATGTAATGTTATTTATCTAACTTGTTTGCATTTATATGGTTTATAACATGTTTGCTGAATTCGATATGGCTTTCTATAGGTAGGTGATTAGCCATCTCTGTACCTGGACTATTTTCCCAATTACCATACACTTCATCACATACATGCAAGTACTCTGCTATGCCGTTTTCTAATAAATTACTGTCTGGTATATCCCACTTAAATGGCTCTAAATTATATTCTAACAAAGAGTTAGACATGCTCATACCTTCTGCCCACTCAAATGTATTTGGGCTAAAAATGAACTTTGTGTTAGTTTTAATTAATCTATCTAAACCGTTTTGCAGTATATAATATTGCTTATGTCTGTCTATATCAGGATCATAAAAGTGTAAGAAGTATTGTTTAAATAATGCATGTGACTCTGCATTCATTACTTTAGATAAACGTTCTGATATATGATTATCTTCAAAAGAGATGTCTAAATCATCTTGAAACACAGAACCAATACTATCCGTTAATAGTGTTCTATCAATATTATCCCACCCATTTTCATGTGTATATCTACTACTATTGTTAATTTTAAAATCTATTCTTGTGGGTGTTGTTGCATTTATTATTACAAAGTCTGCATTTAGTACATCTATTGCATGGTCTATTTGTAAACGTATACCAAAATTTGTACAGGCAGGTATAGACAAATTAGTGTAGTCAGCATCAAAGTAATCTGCTACAAATTGTCCGAATTCTAAATTGGGGTGTTTTTTATCGCGACTGGACCATGAGCATCCACATACCGCCAGTTTCATTTAAAAGTCTGATGTTGGGGCGGCTTGCTTAGAATACATAACAGATGCAAATGCTTCATGTTCTATGTTCTCTGCTTTTTTAAGTTCTCTGTATTTACGGAGTTTGTTTAAGGCTTCGAGAGTAAGTCTACCCTTACGAGTATCATCAAAGTCACGTGGTGTGGCTTTGTCATTTTCTGGATTATAAAATTCGTCTAGTCTCATTAAATATCACTTGCTCCTGGTCCCATTTCTGGTCCGCCTTGTGGTCCCATTGTTTGTACATCGGGTGAATCAACATCCATTGCTGGATCTGGTATATCTTCTACAGGAGCATCTAAATCAAAGTCCGAACTTGGCGGAGTTTGTATTCCAACATTCCTTAACCCTATGTTATCTTCTTGTGGTACGGCACCATCACTATTGTATTTATTCTCTTGTTTCCAATAAAGTTCGTTATCCTTCATTTCTTCTTCAGTTAATCCTAAGTATTTTTTAAGTTTAAACTGTTGTGATAGGTAAGGTACTGCTTCTAAACTACCAAATAATGTTGCACGTTGCGTATCTAAGTCTAATTCTCTGTAAGAACTAAAGTTGTTTGGTGGTGTAAATTCTAAACTAAATGTACTATTTTCAATGTCTATACCTCTATGAGATAAGAACAGTTTAAATTCTCTATCTAATTGTCTAATAAGTTGCTTTTGTAAACGTTCACAGTATTTTGCAAATTGGAATTCTTGTATATATGCAACTCCAACTTTACCGTCATTGTATTGTGCTGTTCCATCGTCAGGTCCTGTAGGTAAGTAAGAACTTGGAACTCTTAATCCTCTTAACAATTTATTGTTAAAGTATTTTAAGTCGTCAATCTCACCTAAGTTATTACCGCCTGGTAATGTGTCAACTTTACTACCACGACCATCTGCCGTTTGAGCAAAGAAATAATCCTCTAACATACTCATTGGATTGTATGCCGCATCTGCAACATTCTCGCCTGCTTTGTTTTTGTTAGGAACACGTTTTTGTTGTACTTCGTATTTTACTCTTTCTAAATACTGTTGTGCTTTATGTGGAGGCATATTACCTACGTCAATAAAGAACACACGTCTTTCAGGTGCTCTATGCACTCTGTAAATTATAATTGAATCTTCAAGTAATTCTTTTTGCTTAAAGACTTTAAAAATTGGTTCGAGGATACTAATACCAAAGGGCCAGTTATGATCCATTCCTTCTGTCAAACTCATGTGTACAACATGACTAGCATCTACTGGGCTACCGTAATTAGCACCTGTATCGCCTGTGTTAGTTTGATAGTTACCAGCACTTGCTCCAATGTTACCACCTGATAACATTCCGCCGCCAGCACCATAAGGTCTTGCATGTATTCTTGCGGCACTAGTTGCCGTTAGTTCGTCAAAGTTGGCTTCTAAGTTTTTAATGTAATAACATTCAATGTCTTTACCTTTACTTTCGTTTACAACAACTTTTTCTACGTTTGCTGGATCTGTCCAATATAACTTATGTGTTTCTGGATCTCTAATAAAAAATTGGTCTCCATACTTTAATGTACTTCTAACCATTTTAAATGCTCTACGTCTTAGGTCATTTAAGTTACACCATTGATCCAAAGTTTTATCTAAAATTTTCATTTCAGTATCACTAGGATCTTCGTTGAACTTAAACACAAAAGGTAGTTTAGTATAATCATCGTCCTGTGTACAGAACTCTGCTAAGATATCTAATGCGGCATTAATTTCCAAATCATTATCCATTTGGTCATACTGAATGTACCTCATTAGCCTATTAGGCGAACCAGCATATACTTCTGGTAGCCAACTGCTATAACGTGAGTGAGTTGTAGCATAGCCATCAGTTGGAGTACCTGTTACATTAACGGGTAAGCCACTGTTACTACTGCTATTAAAATATTTACGCCAAGTTGCCATAGATTCCTCTTTATTATGTATGTATTTATCACTATTTAGGAATTAAGTCAACTTAAAACTGGTAACTAGATTTCTAAGCCTTCTATGTTACGGTTTTGTTTTTTGGATATTGCTAGTTGTTGTTCTGAAACTGCTAACTGTCTATGCATAAGTTCTGCCATTTGGTCTAGCGAATTCATATCAGTGTTTGGATCTTGTTGTGCTGGATCTTGTGATGGTGGTAAACCTTGGTTAAATTTCTTCTTAGTTCTTGCTCTTATATCATCAAAGGTGTCGTCATCATCACCATAACTTGCTGAGAATGGTTGTGCTGGATTTACAGGAGTATTCATTGATGCTCCAAATGGAGCCGCAATACCTGGACCAAAGCCACCGTCTAATGGTGCTTGTCCCATTGGGCCGCCACCAGTACCTACTATTGCTGGAGTTGTGGGTGCCGCCATATTGGCTTCGATTGCCCCTTCCATTCCTGCTCCGCCGCCAATGGCACCTAATGCCTTAATTGCCGCTAGTTTAACTAAAGAGCCTGCAGAAAAACCGTCTACTGATTTTACTAGTCCATCTAGTAATACTGGCATACCATCTAAAGTGTATTTTAATTCAAATAATGTATCGCTTAATGTAGATAATGCATCTGCTGTTAAATGAATTGCTTCGAAATTAATACTTTCAAATCCTTCTACAAAAGATTTTAGTTTGTCCATAGGACTATCTGCACCAAATATACTACCTATGCCATCCATTATGCTTGACTTCAATGATCCGCCACTCATAGCCGCCATGCCTTCTGCTATTGCTTTCATACCAACACCTGCTAGTGCAAGGTTGGCAAAGTTTACATTATTAAATGTTTGTAATGCTTCACCCATAAATTTAATAGCCGGGGCCGCTAATGCTCCAATTAACATAAATGGTAATAACGGTGCCATTAATGCCATAGCACCTCCAATTGCTAACATACCAGCCGCCGCAGTTAATAAACCTTTGCCGTTAATGTTTGATAATGTTGCTAATGATTCTGTAAAACTTGGTAAAGCCGTGCTTACTATACTAAGCCCTAATCCAAACGGTATAAGTGCAAGTCCTAATGCTCCAATGGCTACTGCACCTGCTAGTATAAATGGTAATGCTAGTCCCATACCAACAGCCGCCGCTGTTAGTCCTATTAATGCTACACCTAATACAGCAAGTGTACCCATGCCAACATCTTTCATTAAGTTAAGTCCAAATGCTAGTGGTACAACTGATGCACCTAATATGGCTACTGCCGCCGCACCTTTAATCATTGCTGTTGAACCTTTACCTAAGAACTTGGTTAGCATTACTAATCCACCTAATGCTAATGTGCCTTTAATTAGTGATGTAAAATCAACTTCGTTAAATTGTTTTAAACCTACTGCCGCTAGTGCTACTGCACCACCTAGTAAGGCTAAACTTGCCGCACCTTTTACTACTTTGTTGTCTCCAAATTTCTTAACACCGTCTGCTATAGTTTTTAAGAAGCCGCCAGTTTTTCCACCACCGGTCATTTTGTTCGTCATTTTTTTAGTTAGTTCTGAGCCTTTGCTTTCCACAGTATTCAATGTTGTTGCCGCTCCGGCTCCTCCGCCAGAACCAAATTTATTTGTAATACCTGCTTTTATTTTTCCAGCAATACCTTCAACTTTTCCACCCGCAGGTGCAAGAAAGTCTTTGGTAGATTTAGCCATACCAGCAACTTTTCCGCCCATGCCTTTACTGCCTTCAAATACATTGGATAAAAATCCTTTCATTTTATTTGCTACAGAACCTGCCATTTTGCCTGCGCCTTTAAATAGCCCATCCATAAATTGTGTCATTTTTGGTTGTAGTACTGTTGCAAACAGATTTTTTGCATAACCAACTGCAAAGATAGCCATTATAAAACCTGGTACTGCATACAGTAATGACTTCATTATACCGCTGAGTGCTTTGCCAAGCATAGCACTTATTAGTCCGCCAAAGTCCATGCCGTCTGCGTTTATATATTCTGCAAAAAATGATGCAACATCTTTAAATACATTTACAACGCCTTCAACAACACTCTTAACTATTGGGACATATTTTTCAACTGCTTTGCTCATGTCCATTGCTTTGTTGCCTACACCGTCTGTAGCAAAACCAAATATTTCCAAAATATCATTCATACCATCTGATAATGCTTTAGTAATTTCTGGATTACTGAATAAACTGTAGAACATATTACTGAATCCGCCTTTGGCTTGATTCAGTACTTTATTAAATTCGTTTGTGCCTGTTTGAACTGTGTCCATATCAAATGCTGTACCTAACTGCTTGTTAAGTTCTTTCATTTTATCTTCACTTTGTTCAAATTGCGTTATGGCATTTGCTAATGCCTGTGCGTTTTGGTCACCAATTGCCGCTAATGATTTAACCCTTGCTTTTTCACCTTGGCTTAAATTACCCAAGTTCATTGTTAAATCTGTAACCATATCTTGTGCTTGTGACTGACTAAGTGTTCCGCCTTGTACAGCACTAATGTATTCATTCATTGGTCCTGCTAAACTTGGTAGTGCTGTGATATAGCCTACTGCTTCATCACTAAGTCCTATAGCACCGGCGGATGCCGCTTCAGTAAATGCCGCCGCAATTCCTTCACCTGCTGATCCACCTAAACCAGCCATACCACTTGCAAATACTTCTATACCACCCATTACTTCGTTTCGTATACCATCGTTCATACCTAATAATGTTGAATTAAGTAGTCCGTTGTTTCTAACTAGTGAGTCTACAAATGCTTGTAAATGGTCAGTACTAATACCAAGTGCCATACTGTATGTTCTTTGACTTTTAATTGTGGTAGAGATTGTTCTGTTTAATGCACCTTGTCCTACGTTTTGTAAGTTCATAGATGCTTGTCTTTTACTTAATGCTTCTCCAAACATTTCCATACTGTCTGTGAAGCTCATACCTAATTCTTCTGATACATCTGATGCAAAGTCCATTGAATCTCTAAATCTGCCAAAGCCTTGTGTAGCAACTACGGATGAATTCTTTTGTATTAAGTCTGCCGCCGCACCAAAACTTCCTGTAAGTCCTGCCAATCCGGCAATACCGGCTGTAGCATTTTGGGCCACACCAGCAAAGGTGCCATTCATTCCAACACCAACATCACTTAGTTGGTTTAAAGTATCACCTGCTCCTAATAATGCATTACTAACATAACCTAAGCCACTTATTAATGCAGTTCCAATTGCTAAACCACCAGCAACTGCTTTTTCACCCATATACAATAATGAACGTCCAACTTGTTCGCCAGTCTCTTCAAAGTCGTCTATAATTTTATCAAAGTTTGATTTGTTCTTTTCGGCTTTGAACTTTTTCATCTCATCAGACAGGTTGTCCATTGATGCTTTATGCTCTTTGTCTAACTTGTACTGTTTTTCATCTCGTTTTTCTTGGTCTTTGGCTCTGCCTTTTTCTTCTTTGGCTTCTTTTTGTTGTAACTTTAAAAGTTTTTCTCCATCCTTTTGAGCTTTTTCTTGTGCCGCTGTAGTACCACCTGTAGTTTTAACAAGTTTACCAATCTCTTTAAGTACATCCTGTTGGGTAGTTTCTAATGCCCACTCAGGTACTTGGATTGCTGTTCCGTCTGCTAAGTTCATTGTAATGGTTGCCATACTGATATTTATCACATTTCATTAAAACTGCATTTAATGGTTACTAATAATTATAACTAGTTTTAACGAATGGTAATAAATACTGTTTTAATTCATATTATAATCAGGAGATTAAATGACAGAGCAAATACAAAATCCATTAAGTGCTTATTTTAGAGCACCTAAACTATGGACAAATATTCCATCAAGTGGAAAGTTCTATGATGCTGATGTATTAACTGTACCTGAGAGTGGTGAATTTGCAATTTATCCAATGACTACAAAGGACGAGTTAGTACTTAAGAATCCGGATGCTTTACTTAATGGTGAGGCAGTCGCTACTTTAATTAAAAGTTGCGTACCAGATATTAAAAACCCTAAAAAATTGTTTAGTGCTGATGTTGATGCACTACTAATTGCAATTAGAGGAGCAAGTGGCGGAGATTTAGTTGAAGTTAATGCTGAGTGTCCAGAATGTAAAACAATCACTAATGTAAACATAAGTGTTGAAGAAAGTCTTGCAACTATGGAGCAGTTGGATAACGAATACTCCATTGATATATCGAATGGTTTAAAGATTACAGCACTACCGTTTAGTTATTCTAATACTATTAAAGCCGGCGTAGCCAGTTTCCAAAGTACAAGAAGTATGCAAAGCATTTCAGAGATGTCAAACGACATGGATAGATTAAGTGCATTTAACGATAGTTTTGTTAAACTTGCAGATTTAAACTTTGAGCTTTTGATAGATAGTATTAAGAACATTTATTATACAGATGCAGAAGGTAAGCAAATTCAAATCAGCGACAAGGGTATTATCAGAGAGTTTTTAGAAAACACAGATAACGGTACTGGTAAAGAAATTGAAGAGTTTATCAATACTGTAAATGCAAAAGGTGTGAAAAACGAAGTAGGCGTAGAGTGTGAGAATGAAGAATGTAAAAATGAATTTGTTGCACCTATTAACTTCGATCCAGTAAATTTTTTCACGGGTTCCTAGGCACAGCCGAACCTGAAGAAATTTCCGGGTTCCTAGGCAAACTCGATAAAGACCAAAAACTAATTCTGAAGCAGGTTGCAGAGCTCACTATCTACAGTGAAGGTGCCGTTTCATATACTGAAGCCTGGCAGTTGTCTCCTATAGAACGCGAATACCTTATTAAAACATTAAACAAATTTAATAAAATAAAGAGTGGCGATAAGAGTGTAGACAACGAAGAGCTCGGAGAATAAGTCATAAAAAAACTAGCACGTCTGCTAGTTCTTTTTTTAACAACTCTTTCTCATATTTTTCATTTTTCATTGTTATGATAGTCTTGCTTATCTCAGGCGTCCCATTGCATCAGCCAATCACTATCGGGATTGTTAAAAAGTTAAATTAAATCCAACCTCAAAACTATTTAAACTCTCTGTATTAAAATTTCCTTTAAAATAGAACTGTTTCCAATTGTGTTGTACACTTAATTTTCCAACAGTCATTTCGTTATTAAATCTGTATGTCATAATATCAGCAAACCTAATAGAGTTAGGATTTATAGATTCGTAATGGTCAACACCAGCACTTAATAAAGTAAAGCCTAGTTTACTATGTAAACGATAGTTTACATCTGCAAACAATTTAACATCGTTTGTTTCAAACTTATTAACTGTTACATTGTAATCACTAAACTGTT
>Ga0181420_1000501_pt1 | contig 15542 bp, 8 predicted proteins | sample 43SPOviralmetaG_FD_130145 | JGI IMG/M metagenome (GOLD analysis project Ga0181420, IMG submission 130145) | Marine viral communities from the oligotrophic San Pedro Time Series (SPOT) site, San Pedro Channel, CA, USA - 43 SPOT_SRF_2013-05-22 | ecosystem: Environmental > Aquatic > Marine > Strait... | reverse complement strand
GCGTGTGCGTGAGCAAGCCCAAGCTATTAAAGAGCAGAAGCTTGTCTATCGCGGTGTGGCTTACCTTAAAAGCCGCTAAGTAGTTCTGTAATTGGGAGGTGCAAATCCTCCCTTAGCAATTGGCATTGGCCCGGTAAGCCGGATACCCTTTGCCGTCATGACGGTGGGAAAAGACCACAAAACTATTTGTACGTACGAAGAATCAATCCATACTCTATTTTAAAACTGCTAAAAAATGGCACATCAAAGTTCTACATTGACCACTAACCTTACACGGCAAGGTCAAGCTAACGCAGCGGGAGACGCCCGCGCTCTCTATCTGAAGTTGTTCAGTGGAGAAATGTTCAAAGGCTTCGAGAATAACGCTATCGCTCGCGATCTCGTTATGAAGCGCACACTTAAGAACGGCAAGTCTTTGCAGTTCATCTACACCGGCCGCACCACGGCTGAGTACCACACGCCTGGTAACGCCATCCTTGGCAACGGCGATGGTGCACCTCCAGTGGCCGAGAAGACCATCACTGTTGATGACCTTCTGATCAGCTCTGCCTTCGTGTACGAGCTTGACGAAACTCTTGCTCACTACGAGCTGCGTGGCGAGATCTCTAAGAAGATCGGCTATGCACTTGCTGAGAAGTATGACCGTCTGATCTTCCGTGCTGTCACACGTGGCGCACGTTCTGCATCACCAATCACAAAGACTAACTTTGTTGAACCCGGTGGTACTCAGGTCCGCGTTGGTGCTTCTACTAACGAGTCTGATGCATACTCTGCAACCGCTCTGGTTGATTCTTTCTACGACGCCGCTGCTGCGATGGATGAGAAAGGCATCAGCCAAGATGGACGCTGTGGTGTATTGAACCCACGTCAGTACTACGCACTCATCCAGCAAGTGGGTGAGAACGGTTTGATCAACCGCGACGAGCAGGGTTCCGCTCGTCAAAGCGGCCAAGGAATCATTGAGATTGCTGGCATCAAGATCTTCAAGTCCATGAACATCCCGTTCCTGGGCAAGTACGGCACCAAGTACGGCGGCACCTCTGGTGTCACTGATCCTGGTAACACTGGTGACTTCATCGGAGTTGCTACCGAGAACGCCTCTGGCGCTACTGCTGGTATCAACAACGATTACGGTACTACCGCCGAGTTAGGCGCTAAGTCTTGCGGACTCATCTTCCAGAAAGAAGCCGCTGCTGTTGTCGAAACCATCGGACCACAGGTTCAAGTAACCAGTGGAGATGTATCCGTGGTTTACCAGGGAGACGTAATCCTCGGGCGACTCGCGATGGGGGCGGACTACCTGAACCCTGCTGCTGCTGTTGAGCTGTATGTAGGCGCTACTGCACCTTCTGCATTCTGATATTTATTTCATACAAGGGTTCCTTCGGGAGCCCTTTTTTTTAACTATGGCTACTCCTACAACTATTGATCTCGATACCGAACTATCCGCAGTAAACTCAATTTTGGGGAGCATTGGTCAGTCCCCAGTTACAACACTTGGTGCAAACCTTGAAATCAAAGCGGAGACCGAACTGACCGGTAATGGTTCTAATCAAACTTTTGCCATTGGCTTTAGCTATGACTCACCTGCACAGATCTTTGTGACTGTTGATGGTGTGTTATCTTCTGCCTATGTAGTTAGTTCTGGTAATATTGTATTTACTACAGCACCAACTAACCAATCAAAAGTTCTGCTTACAAAGAAAGTAGAGACCTATAATACCTTGGCTAATCCTGAGGTTGCATTTGTTTTGCAGCTTCTAAAGGAAATTAATATTGAAGTCCAAAGTGAAGGTTGGGTTTATAACACCGAATCCCACGTTGATTTCTCTCCTGTAAATAATAAGATTCCCATCCCTTCTAACGTCTTGCGTCTAGATATCCATAATGACTTCCATGTACGTACTACTAATGTAGTTAAGCGTGGTGCATTTCTGTACGACAAGATCAAACATAGTGACCAGTTCACTGAAAAGGTGAGCTGTGATGTTGTTTATCTCTGGCCGTTTGAGGATCTACCTCAACCCTTCAAACGTTACATCGTCCAGAAAGCCTCTGTAAGGGCTGCTACACAGCTTGTTTCTAACCCTACGTTGGTTCAATTGCTTCAGCAACAGGAAGCCTATACAAGGGCTATCTGCATGGAGTATGAGAGCAATCAAGGTGACCATAACTACATGGGTATGGGTGATGGAACTTCATATCAAACCTATCTTCCATATCTAGGATTACGTCGCTGATGAGTGCAATTACACAAAGAATCCCTGACTTCTTCGGTGGTATCAACGAAGCGCCAGATCAATACAAAGGTCAGGGTCAAGTACGAGACGCTGTCAACTGCATTCCAGACCTGACTAAAGGTTTATATAAACGGCCTGGTGCTAAACGTGTTGGTGTCATCCCCTTAGAAAATGCTACATCTTCTCCTCATTGGTTTCACTACTATCGTGATGAAGTAGAAGGTAGTTATGTCGGTCAAGTTCAGACAAATGGTTCTGTCAATATGTGGTCAGCAGACAGTGGTGTAGCTGTCACTGTTTCCTATGAAAGTCTTCAGCAAACAAACCTTCAGAACTACTTGAACAGTGGAACTTTGACTGGTGAGACCTTACAGTTTACAACCATCAATGACAGTACATTTGTTTGTAATCGCAATGTAACGGCTGCGATGACTACAGCTACTACTGATGCACGCCCACATACTTACTCAGCTTTTATTGAGATAAAGCGTTCACAGAATGGTCGTCAATATGGTCTCAATATTCATGACCCTACGTCAAGCTCCCTTACTACTATCAAAACTGCAACTCAGGTATCTGCAAACCCAACTGGTGAGGGTTACTCAACCTTTGGCGGCGCTCAAGGTCATTGTCCTTATATAGGTACGAAAGTATTTACCTTGAACGATGGTGTTAAAACCAACCTTATTTTCCGACTCACGGTGACAGGTCAACAAGGACCTCTTCCTAATAGTAACGACGATTCACCTGAAGCTGGTGACTTCACCTGTAAATATAGCCTTAGTCTTGACCTGCTTCACGGTGGAGAGGGTTGGACTGTTGGTAGTGCAGGTACTGTGACGCTTGAAGGTTTCAACTACCCAATCAATATCGACAAGATTGAAACCGTACAAGTCCGTTCATCAATTAAAGCTGTACGTCCTGATCCAACACCATTTGACCAGCAGACTAATGTAACTCCTGACAGCATCCTAGGTGGTATCACCTCTGAGCTATCTGGAACTGGAATTAGTTTCGAGGTTATTGGTAATGGAATTTACTTATACAGCAACACAGTCAACTTCACTGTTGAGGCCCAGAGCACTGACCTAATGACCGTCATTACCGACCAGGTAAATGATGTGACTGGTCTGCCGTTTCAATGTAAGCACGGATACATCGTCAAGGTGTCTAACAGCAGCAGTCCTGATGATGATTACTACCTTCGCTTTGAGGGTAATGGTGGTGGATCTGGTCCTGGTAGCTGGGTCGAATGTGCAGAGCCAGGGATTCTCAAATCAATTGATCCCTTGACAGTACCTATCATTATTCAACGTCAAAGCAATGGATCATTCCAAGTAAAACGTTTTACTTATGATTCACGTGATGTTGGAGATGATAATACTAACCCTACTCCTAGCTTTATTGGTAAGAAAATCAACAAAGTTCTGTTCTTTAGAAACAGATTATGTTTTCTTAGTGATGAAAATGTCATCTTATCTAGACCTGGTGACCTTGGAAACTTCTTTGCCAATACAGCTTTAACTGTTTCTGGTACAGATCCTATTGATATTAGCTGTAGTTCTACATTTCCAGCAATCTTATTTGATGCTCTTGAAGTCAACTCTGGTTTGATTGTCTTTGCTCAAAATCAACAGTTTCTGTTAGCTACTGACAGTGACATTCTGCAGCCTGAAACGGCAAAGCTGAGCAGTCTTTCAACGTATAGCTATAACTCCAAGATGCCTCCCATTTCTATGGGAACTATTGCAGGATTTGTAGATAATGCAGGTGCGTTCTCTCGTTTCTTTGCTATGGCAAATGTAGCGCGAGAAGGTGAACCTAGTGTTAACGAACTTAGTAAGGTCATTTCTCGTAAGCTTGACAATGATCTAGATCTAATTGCTAATTCTCGTGAAAACAACTTTGTTTTTCTAGGCAAGAGAAATAGCGATGAAGTATTTGGCTACAAGTATTTTGGTTCTGTTGAACGTCAGTTGCAGTCAGCTTGGTTCCGATGGAAGCATACAAGGCCAATCAGCTATCACTGCGTTACTGATGACACATACTTCTTTGTCGATGATCAGAATTTCCTGCAGAAGATTGATCTAATTCGTGATGATGCTCTTAGTTTTACACACGATGACGATACTTATTTAGTACATCTCGATAACTACTCACCAGTTACGGGAGGTACGTACGATTCTTCGACTAATAGGACTAGCTTTAATCTTACCTGGTTGACTGGCATCACAGATAAGAAGCCAAATCTTACAGCAGTAAAAGGAGGTACAGATGGTACTATTATTACAGGGATCAATGTACCTAATACAGGTACTGCCGTTACTGTTCCTGGCAAGTGGGATGGTGTTGAACTTAACTTTGGGTATGACTACACAATGCAAGTCGACCTTCCTAAGTTCTTTGTTCAAACAAAAACTGGTAATGTCACTATCAATGAGCAGCGTGGTTCGTTAACTATTCATCGAGTCAACTTGATCTTTAGTAGTGTCGGTGTATATGAGACAGAGCTAGCCCGCGTTGGTAAGCCGAGTTTCTCCCAACAGTTTTCATCTACTACATTCGATAGCTATCTGACTGGTAATGTACGTATTGAAGATACATACGCTGCATATGTACCTGTATATGAAAAGAGTGATAACTTTACCTTATCAGTCAAATCCACTTCTCCACTTCCAGCAACACTTACTTCACTGACCTGGGAGGGTGATTACAATCCAAGTTACTACAAAAGTGTCTAAGTACATTTATCCACTAACTAAAGAGGTCGCTATACATGTGGCCTCTAATTTACGCCCTGAGGACCATAGAGAGTGTACGGAGGGACATGGTCACAACCCTCTACTTGCTCTCCTTGGAGGCGCTTCTAGTGGTTACTCAGCAGCCTTCATGATGCCTAACGGTAAATGGGGTGCTGCTGGAGGAGTAGGTCCCGAGAACGGGATCTGGATGCTATGCACTCCTGAAATACACAACTATCCAAAGACCTTTGCACGTGAATGTAAACGTCTTATTGAAAGTAGACAAGAGAAGATGCTGTGGAATATTTGCGATAAACGCAATGTAGTTCATCTAAAGCTTCTTCGATTTCTTGGATTCAAGTTTCTTCGTGAAGTTACTTATGGTCCGAATAACTTAACCTTTATTGAATTTTGCCGTGTGCGAACCAACTTTGATTCTGACTGGGGCGTCAACAGCGCTTAGTGCTGCTGGTGGTCTTGCCGGAGCTGCAAGTGAAAAGAAAGCCTCAGTTAATAATTACAAACGTCAATTAGCTATTCGTGAAATAGAATGGGATCGATCTCGTTCAGAATATGCTCATAAAGTTACACAAGCAGAAGAACAGCTTGATGAAAACTTCTTAGCAGCAAGTCGTGGATTTGGTGCTGAACAGATGCAACTCAACGCACTATTCGATCAGGCTTCTGTTGAGTTTCAAAATGACTTTACCAAGCTTATGGAAGATCGAAAATTCTACGGCACAGGTAAAACTGCTGAACGATTACGGTCACGTGATCTTGCAGCTTTCGGTCGATCGCAAGCTTTAACAGCTTCTAATCTTGTAAGAGCAAGAGAAGGTTACGATCGTGATGTTACAGACATTAGACAACAACTTAAATCAGCAAACAGGAAAACACTTGCACCTGTTCAATTTAAACCTCAACCTGGTTTACCTCCGGTTAAACCTAATACTGATATGACAGCAGCTTACCTTGGTGCGGTAGGCACAATTGCAGGTGGTGCTTCAGATATTTATAGTCAAGGTTTGAAGATGGATATGTGGGGATCTGAAGCTGCTCGTATAGCTGCAAAAGGTTACTAATGGCTGAATACAAATCATTCGTAAGCGAGGAGGGTTTTGCTCCCGATGCTGTACCTGACATTACCCCGTATATTGATGAAAACTTAGAAAAGTTACGTCAATCTGAAAAGCAAAATATTCAGGATCAGTTCACTGTTGACAAGCAACGTGGTGTTGAACTAAGTAATAGTTTAAAGCAACTTGGTAATCTAAGTCAGACTGCAGGCAAATTCTTTTTCGATCGTGAGATGGAGTACCGTGATAGGGAAACAGCAAAGATTGAACAAGAACGTTATGCAGAATACATACAGAACCCAGAGGGTTTTGTTGATGATCTTTTTGAAGAACAAGTAGCAGAGGTTCAAGAGCTTAATAAGGCTACCGAAGATTTAGGTGGTGAGACTTATTTAAGGACTGGCAACCATGAAGTCGCTAAACAAGTCAGAGAGTTGTCTGGATGGCGTGAAATTCGTACTGCTCGTATTGATCTTGCTTTAGCTAGTCAGTATTACGAGAGCTATCTAGGTAAACAACTCCTAGGTAATAAATCAATTACTGATCAGAAGACACGTGGTGCGGCTATTGAAACAGCAAGAGCTGCTTTCATGAAGCAATTTCAACTTGACAAGGGTTTTAGTGACGACATGCTCGGCACACACTTGTACCCAAATCAGATGAAGCTTCATGCCAAGCTGATGAAAGAGGGTGCAGCTCTTGATCAGCAGCAAGATAATTTTATAGAAGTAACTGAAGCCACCACTCTATTTGAAGATAATCTTGACTTGGCATCATTAGTCAATACCTTGGCTAATACTTATGACGAAAACGGTAAACTACTTGGCCGTGGTCGTGCGTTTGATGAAGCCATAGATCATATTGGCAAGATGTTCAAAGCTGGAACTCTTAGTGCCGAACAGCTAGAGGCAATCAAAGGTCAAGAAATGCCGGGGATGAACGGTAAGACCTATGGTGATATGAAGGGTACTCAGTTTGAAAATCTTACGCAGAAACTGGCTTCTGAAGAACGAGCTAATAACGAAGCTCTTCGTGCTCAAAATCATGAGGAAGCAAAATTATTGGTAGATGATTTTACTGCCAAGATGCGTGATCCTAATTCTGATTACCAACCAACTAGAAAGGATATTGAAGAGCTTCAGAAAAGGTATCGTCAACTTAGTGGTGGTAAAGAAAGTTCAGAACTACAAGCTTTTCTAAAGGACACTGCTTCTGCTGCAACTGTTGCTGAAGCTAATGTCATGTTTGAAAATCTATACCTAGCTGGGTCTCTTTCTGTTAAGGATGTGATGGCTATACCAAGTTTGAAGGTACGTCAAAAGTGGTTACCTTTAGCTACCCAACTTGAGAATGCACAATCTGCTGCTACCAAAGACCAGCATCAAGCACTTGGTGAACTTGTTGATACCACACCTGGCTTAAGTTCCACTCCCGATGGCAAGCGTGGTTTTGAGAGTGTAATGATAAAAGTTGAACTTAAAGGTGAGTTCAATCGACGACTTTCTGAATTGGTCAGTAGTAATCCTACAGGCGCTGCAACACCAGAACTTGTACAGCAAGCTTTGGCTGAAACTAGAGCGCGTTATGAACAAGGTGTAAATAATCCTAATAGCATTTATTACTTCGATACTAGTAATCCAAAGCCTGGTTTTAAAAACTACAGAAAAAGGCTTGGAAGTTCTGCAACACCTGATCAAGCCGCTCAGGCACGAAATCGTTTTAAAGAAGCTACCCAATCACTACAAACCTATGGTGTAGGTGCGCTTGATCGTGCCGGAGAAATTCTTACATTGGAAGATTTTCAGGCAATGAATAAGGCAATTGTTAAGCCTGGTTTTGTTATGCCAGGATTAATTAAGGCTGTAGCTAATGAGACTGGACTTTTACCTTTAGAAGTTATTCGGAGACAACGAAAAGCATTAATCAAGGAGACTGGCGTGGACCTACCCGCATTACCTATTCCACCATCATTACAATCAGTCGAAAATAAACTTACTCCTACAGCACAAGCTTTACTTTATAAGTTTTCTAGTGTTGATAGGTCTAGACGTGGTCTTTCACAAATAAGAGAGTTTGATCCTTCCATTGTTCCTAATGGTTACGGTCCTAAAATTCAAGAGTCTGCTACTAAGTACAACATCCCTGTAGGTATCCTTACTGGTTTAATTGAACAAGAAAGTGCCTTTAAGCCTAGAGCTATTAGTTCTGCGGGTGCTATGGGTCTTGCTCAGTTCATGCCTGGTACTGCTAAACAGATGGATGTTGATCCATATAATCCAGATTCAGCTATTGATGGAGCTGGTAAGTATCTACGTCATTTGATGGATACATATGGGTTTGATCTAAAGACTGCTATTTACGCTTATAACGCTGGTCCAGGTACAATCCAAAAATATGGTATTGGAGCCACTGAAGAAAACAAAAACTATTATCCCAACATCATTAGACATGCAAGTAAGTATGGATATGGAGTGGAAGCACTTAATGACCCCGCAATAATGAGACCTCTCTTTGGTAGTAGCTAATGAGTCAATTTGAAGATTACATGAGTGCTCAGACTGGAGAGTTAGATGATAAGCGACTAGAGAATGTACTTAAAGGTATTGAAGAATCCATAAGTACTCTTTCTCCTAGTGAAGAGCAGCCAACGGAACAACCTCAAGGGGATGCTCCGGCTCCATCTACTCCACAAGCTGAGCCTGCTGCTGAGGCAGCTCCTGAACAAAAAGAAGATAGTCAACAACTTGATCAAAGTATGCCTTGGCAACAGGGCTACGATGCTGGTGACTTTGCACGTACGACAGGGGAAGCTGTTCTTTCCCTGCCTACCTCTGTAGTTGACTTTGGTGTTGACATGATTAATGTCATACCGGGTGTGAATCTACCTAAGATTCCTAAATTTAATGATAAGGGTATTCAAACCCTACGTGAGATTTCATCCATTGTCCTACCTACCATCTTTCTAACCAAAGGTGTAGGTTTACTCGGTAAGGCTGGACAGGCTGCTACGGCTGCTAAAGCAGCTAAGGGAGCTAAATATGCCAAGGGTTTAAATTCACTGGGTAACGATAAGTTCTTCCAGTTCTTTGCAACCTCTGGTGCAGCCGCTGGTTCTGGTGCGTTTGTTGATTCTGTTGTACAAACACAAGAGGAGGATGCAAACCTTCAGGCCAGTCTGCGTGACTTACTAAGCACGCCAGAAAACGAAAACCTGTTTGGAATCTTTCCACCTGACTGGGCAACACTAGATGATGATCATCCTGATGTAGTCCGTTCCAAGAACCGTAACGAGGGTATCGGTCTTGGTCTTTTTAGTGACATCTTGTTAGGTGCTGCAAAGTTCCTACGTGGTGCTAAAGGCGTAAAGGATGCAACAAAATGGGTTCCCAAAGATGAAGCAGCTAAGAAGTTCTTTTCTGAGAACTTAGACCTTGATGATATTTCAGATGATCCTATTGAAAGTGCTGTACTTAAATCCGTTAGTAAGCGTGAGTCTGCTCTAGATGAATTAGGTACGTATAACTTTCAGAATAACTATGATCCAGCTAATCCTGTTGCACAAAAAGGTGTGCATGACCTGTATGGTTATGAGGAATCAGGAACTCGTTCTGTAGATGACCTAGGCGTTATTGACGCTAGTGTTCAGTTAGTACGTATCAACAAGAATATCGATACAAGCTACGGCCGTCTTGGTAGTGTCATGACTGATGGTGCAATTAAGTACTCGGTTAGTGGTGCAGAGAACTCCTATGAGATTGCACGTGGCATGGCTGATCAACTCAAAAAAGCTAGTGAGTATGACTATATTGTTAATAACGTATCTAAAATTAGTTTTAAAGAAATTGATGACGCTGGTGAACTACTTGCTGCTGAACTTTATGGGAAGACAGTACCTGAACTGAAGCGTATCTTAGATCCACTTAAGACTACTAGCTCTGAAGGTGTGAAGGCACTTAGTGATACTGCATACCGCGGCACCATGAAGACGATTAAAAAGTATATGGAAGACTTTGCCAACATGGATCTCATGAAGGCACAGGCTTACATCGATACTTCTTTTGCTGGTCAGGTTTCTGACATGGCAGAAGGTATGCGTTTGATGGAGAACACTGGTGCGGTACAAGCAGCACAAGAACAGATCCTTGACCGTCTTGCATACTTAATGGTTCAGAAGGCACAACGTAGTTATATCTCTGGACGTGGTTTAGGTATTCTCAATATGATCGGTCGTAGCTTAAACCGTTTAGGTCCTAAGGGTAGTCAACAAACAGCACAAGAACTACGTGATGCAACACTAAAGCGTTTCAATGAGATTACTGATGAGGTGAATGAAACCTTGTCTGCCTTATCTGCTGTCAAGGATCAACGTCCTGAAATGTTTGGTCCGTTGATGCTTGCCTATGAAATGACTGATGGCAAGGTACATACCATGCAACAGTTGAATGATTGGGTACGTCAAAGCAGTGGCACGTTTAGTAAAGCACTTGTTGATAACAACCCACAGGTCCAATCTCTTGTCATGCAAGGTGTTTGGTCAAACATCTATAACTCTGTACTTTCTGCTGTATCTACACCACTTAAAGCTGGTGCAAGTAACGCAGTACTTCTTGTAGAACGTCCACTGGCAACCTTTGCTGGTGCCTTGTCTGCTGGTGATACAAAGACATTACGTCGTGGTTTCTACCAATACTCAGCTCTCAAAGAAACGTTTGGTCAAGCTGGTAAGTACATGGGACAAGTTTTCCGTCGTGCTTCTCAGGATCCTTCACAGGTTGATTGGCTATACAAGAGTGACTTTCAACGTAAGAACGATGAAGCTATTGAGCTTTACCGTGCCTTTGCTGACTCTGCTGAAGAGCTAGATGATTTAGGTCCACAGGTCATGCTTCAACATATTGAGGCTATGAATGACTTGTCTAACCATCCCTTGCTTCGCTTTGGTATGAATGCAATGGCAGCTTTTGATGGTTTTACATCTTCTGTTATTGCTAACGTTGAAGCACGTGGTGCAGCATTTGACCAGATTACATTAAACGGAACTAAAGCCTTGGATGAGGTAGGTGCGGAAGCTATCCGTAAGAAGGTATATAGCAAGATGTTTGATGAGAGTGGAAAACTAACTGACGAAGCTGTCAAGTTTTCTTCTCAGGAAATTGCAATGAACATGCAGTCGCCTGCTGTTGATGCACTTGGCAATATGCTTTCCCGTGCACCAGGTCTAAAACCATTCCTGATGTTCCCTAAGACATCGTTGAATGTTATGAGGTTTACGGATACTCATAGTCCATTCAGTCTTTTTGTAAGTGACTACAACAAGATTGCATACAAACCTCGTAGTGCTTTTACTAAAGCTGAGATTAAAGAGATTCTTCAAAGCAAAAATATCCCTATTGATGAGTTTGCAGACCAACGCTTTGACACCTTAAGGGCTGAGATCCGTGGTCGTAAGGCTATTGGAACACTTGCAATGTTTGCAGCCGGTGGCATGTTTACTGCTGGAAACTTACGTGGTACTGGACACTTCGACACACAGACCAATTCTGTACGTCGTGAAGCTGACTGGAAACCTCGTACCTATCGCGGTATAGATGGCAACTGGTATAGCTATGACAACCTCGGTGCAATCACTGACTGGTTGGCTGTTACGGCTGATGTCATGGATAACTTTGGTTCTCTTGATGGACACGATTTAGAGACTACTTTTAACCGTTTGGGATTCCTGCTTAGTGCACACATGACTAGTAAGTCATTTATGTCTGGTCTGGAGCCTTTGTTTGATATCACCTCTGGTAACCCTGCATCTGCTGCACGTTGGGCTGCAAGCTTTGGTAGTTCAACTGTGCCTCTTTCAGGTATGCGTAATGAACTTGCACGAATGATGCATCCAGAACTACGTGTTGTAGAACAGGATATTTATCATCTGATTGCTAACCGTAATCCAATTGCTAAGGGTGACCTTGCTGTTCAATATAGCTGGATTACAGGTAAGAAAGTAAATGAGCCTTCTAACTTCTTCCATCGTATTTATAACGCTACGAGTCCTTGGAAGGTCTATGGTGGTCAAACAGATCTTGAAAAGTTCCTTGTAGACGTTGAGTTTGACTCACGTCCTTCAATGCTTACAAATGGTCGTGGTGTTGAATACACACCTGCACAACGTGCTGAGTTGTATGAAACTATTGGTCGTGATGGTAATTTTGCTCGTGATCTAACAAGGATCATGAAAGAAAATCAAGAGTTTGTCAAAACATATAGACAGGCACAAGCCGCTAGTGGTGGCATTGTTGATCATCGTAAATGGCAGAATTTACACGGCAGGATTAGTGTCGCATTAAGCAATGCACGTAAGGGTGCTGAAGCACAACTAACTGATGCTGAAGAAATTAGACAGCAACAATATCAACAGAATGCTGTAGCTGAGTTCTCAGAACGTGGCGATATTGATCAAATCCAAAATGTACTAGGTATTCCTAAGTAATGGCAACAACACAATTCACATACACAGGGGATGGTAGTACTACTGACTACACCCTGATTTTCCCATACATTGCTGTTGCCGATGTTCGTGCTTCTCTTGATGGCACTGGTACAACAGCCTTTTCACTTATTAACGCAACCACCCTGCGTTTCACAGCAGCACCAGGAAACGGTGTAGCAATACGTATTTATAGGGAAACTAATGATGATCATAAAAGGATTGTTTTTACACCTGGTAGTTCAATTAGAGCTAATGATCTCAACGATGCGCTAAACAGAAATATATTTCTATCTCAAGAGCTATCTAATAACCTGATTTCTGTGTCTTCAGGTGGTGTGGCTAACGGTTCACTGACAACTGTAAAACTTGCAGATGATGTAGTAACTGATGCAAAACTTTCTCATACGTCTGTAACCCCTGGTGATTATACCAGGGCAAATATTACAGTTAATCAACAGGGAAGAATTACAAGTGCTTCAAGCAACAGTTCAACGGTTGACGATACAGATCTTACTGCTTCAGGTGTAACTGCTGGTACTTACAATTTTGCTTCTGTCACTGTTAACGCAAAAGGAAGGGTGACTGCTGCATCTTCAGTCCCTATTAATACAGCTAATATTGACAATGATGCAGTTACAGATGCAAAACTTTCTGATACAGGTGTAACTGCTGGTACTTATGTACAACCTAACATCACTGTAAATGCACAGGGTCGTATTACTGCAGCCTCAAGCTCTGGTACATTTACTGCTGGCATGATTGTTATGTTTACAGGAGCCACAGCTCCTACTGGCTGGGCTTTATGTAATGGTCAAAATGGAACTCCTGATCTGCGTGACAGATTTATTGTCGGTTCAGGGAGTACTTATTCGACTAACGCAACAGGTGGTAGTGCTGATGCCGTCCTTGTAAGTCACTCCCACGGAATATCGGAATTTCCTCAAAGTGAGGACAGTGGTAATCCAGACAAAATTACACCCGTTAGAGTTTCAGAGGCATCGACGACACCTTCTGGAAGTATGAGTACTGATAGTCAAGGTGTTTCCGGAACTAATCAAAACTTACCTCCCTACTACGCATTAGCCTTTATTGTGAAGACCTAAAATGGCAACAACTGAAAATTCGTACACAAAATCAAATACTAACGGTCCAACCTTTACATTTACATTTCCATATATTAAACAAGCGGACGTCAGCGTTTCTGTTGACGGCACCGTTAAAACTAAAGATACCCATTACGAATTTGATACTGCCACGTCTATTCGGTTTTTAACTGCTCATATCCCATCAACGGGAGCAGCTATCAAAATCTTTCGATTAACTGATGTTGATTCAGGTCCTAGAAATAACTTCTATTCTGGTTCTTTTATCAGTGCTGATAGTATTAATGACAACTTTGAGCAAGTTGTTTTCCGTCAGCAAGAGTTAGATAATAATATTGTTGGACAGACAGGTCCACAGGGACCGGCAGGTGCAACTGGTCCGCAAGGTGCTACTGGAGCAACTGGAATTACAGGAGCTACCGGACCTCAAGGTGTTGCTGGACCACAAGGTGCAACTGGAGCTACCGGATCAACAGGACCAGCCTCAACAGTCGCTGGACCTACAGGTCCTCAAGGTGCGACTGGTCCTCAAGGTGCAACAGGTGCCGCCTCGACAGTAGCTGGCCCAACTGGACCTCAAGGTGCAACTGGACCTCAAGGATCAACTGGATCCACAGGTCCACAAGGAGTTAAAGGAGACACCGGAGATACTGGTGCCACAGGTCCAACGGGTCCGACAGGAGCTGCTGGAGCTGACGGTAACGATGGAGCTACTGGACCAACTGGACCTCAGGGAGCTACAGGACCTCAAGGCTCGACTGGAGCAGCAGGTACTGATGGAACTGATGGTGCTGCTGCAACAATTGCAGTTGGTTCAGTAACAACAGGCGCAGCAGGTTCAAACGCGGCAGTCACAAACGCTGGATCGAGTTCTGCTGCAACTTTTAATTTCACCATACCTAGAGGAGCTACTGGAGCAACAGGAGCTACTGGACCGCAAGGTCCGCAAGGTGCAGCTTCGACAGTTGCAGGACCGACAGGTCCACAGGGAGCTACTGGTCCACAGGGAGCTACTGGAGCTACTGGAGCTACTGGAGCTGATTCAACAGTTGCAGGACCTCAAGGTGCAACTGGTAATACAGGACCTCAGGGAGCTACTGGAGCAGCAGGAGCTGACGGTAACGATGGAGCTACTGGCGCTACTGGAGCTACTGGTCCTCAAGGACCGGCTGGATCTGACGGTAATGATGGAGCAACTGGATCACAAGGAGCAACTGGAGCTACAGGTTCCGCTGCAACAATTGCAGTTGGTAGTACATCAACAGGCAATGCAGGGACTAATGCTTCCGTAACTAATTCTGGATCATCTAGTGCGGCCACATTCAACTTCACTATTCCTAGAGGAGATACCGGAGCAACTGGACCGGCAGGTCCTACAGGTGCTACTGGCGCTACAGGTCCACAAGGGTCTCAAGGCGCTACCGGACCTCAGGGTCCAGCAGGTGCAGATGGCGCTGACGGGGCAACAGGTCCACAAGGACCGGCTGGAGCTACGGGAGCTACGGGTGCTACTGGAGCTACGGGTCCAGCAGGTGCTGACGGTTCTGACGGTGCTACGGGTGCTACGGGTCCTCAAGGTTCACAAGGTGCTACTGGCTCCACCGGACCACAGGGAGCTGCTGGTGCAGCCGGTCAAGGTGTTCCTACAGGTGGTTCAGCTAATCAAATACTTTCAAAAATCAACAGCACTGATTACAACACTCAGTGGGTTGATAACATAGGTGGTATATCTGATAACAGCAATGATACTACAAGTTTTGGTATTGGACCTACTGCACTTGACTCTGAAACCACTGGAGCTAATAACACTGCTATCGGTAATGATCCCTTAACTTCGCTCACAACTGGTAGTAACAATGTTGCAATTGGCTCTGAAGTATTATCTTCAGCGGTAACTACAACTT
>Ga0181420_1000499_pt1 | contig 15609 bp, 12 predicted proteins | sample 43SPOviralmetaG_FD_130145 | JGI IMG/M metagenome (GOLD analysis project Ga0181420, IMG submission 130145) | Marine viral communities from the oligotrophic San Pedro Time Series (SPOT) site, San Pedro Channel, CA, USA - 43 SPOT_SRF_2013-05-22 | ecosystem: Environmental > Aquatic > Marine > Strait... | reverse complement strand
GCTTCATGTAATTTTTCTATTGCTTCCTTTGACTGACCACGATATGGTACAGCCATAAAATCTTTAATCATTTGAGCATTGATAGACTTACCATCTATCCAGATATCACCTAAGATACGACCAAACTTTCCAGTCTCATAATCTTTATATGTTTTGACTGATAACTTTGTGCCTTTCTTTAATGCTTCTTTCAGATATTCTTTGGCGAGTAGTCCTCGTTTCTTTTCATCTAAATTTCTTGTTCTTGACTCTGGAGTGTCGATACCAAATAATCTAACTCTTGATTTGTACAGAATATCAAACCCAATATCAATAATAACATCGATGGTATCACCATCAACTACTTTCGTGACTTTATTGATACGATATGAGAAATCTGTAGGATCGCCTAATTTTGGCTGGGGCATAATGTCTCCTTAATAATATTGTTTCTACTATTTAGTCTTTTTTTCTAGACCAGTCTTCCATGTAAGACCTAACTCATCTTCAGTAAGTATGACAAACTTCTGACCACGATCCTTTGCGTATTCTTCTGCTGCTTTCCACTTAGCTGAATTAACAACATATGCTTTTTCCTCTGCAAGATATCTTTTTGTTCGTCTTCCTTTAAATTTCGGAGGAGAACATTGCACTTTTGGTTTTATTTCAACTAAATAGGTATGTATCTGATTATGTTTGTTCTTGATTTGAATTGAGAAGTCAATAAAATAGCGATGTATATTATTATCAATGGGTGAGCGATAAGGAACAACAGTTTCTTCACTCTTCCATTTTAAAACAGATTCAGAACGATCGCACCAAGTAGCGAAACGAGTCTCCCAACTTGAACGCATTATTATGTTCGTGGGATTTCCATCGTACTTACTTGGATTAATTGGGGTGTATTTTCTTTTGTGGAACATAACTAAATATACTCTATAAAATACTATTTAGGGACTTATATGTCAAACAATCATCCAGCCACTAGTGGAACAACCCAAGAAAACTCCGCAACAGTATCTGACCAAGATCTAAATAAAGAAGCAAAGAATTCTAATTCATCGCAGACTTATGCAGTCACACATTTATCCTATCCTGAAGACTTACTTAATGTGCCAGATTATGGTGGCAATTATGTTATGTTCTTTATCAATGAAAGACAAGAATCAAAGATAGCACAAGATACATCTAGAATACTAGATGATGTAGATCCTGCTGTTGGTAGAGCTATCAATGGAGCAGGGTTCAGCAACATAGCTGTACTTGGTTCATCCTTTTTAACAGGAGCTGGAGCTGGTGGACTTATTGGTGGATTACTTGGTGGTGGTGGTGGAGGTATCACGAAAGGTGCTGCTGCTCTTGGTACTGTATCAGCAACTACATCAGGATCGCTTAGTACAACTGAAGGATTAAACATAAAAGCACTCGGCAAAACATTTACTAAGCCACTAAAAAGAATGAAGCATGCGATTGCTTTACATATGCCAAATAACTTTGCTATTCGTTCTGGTGCTCAGTATGAAGAAGCAGAAACATTTATGGCTCAAGCATTTATGCAGGGTGTTGATGTAATTACAGAAGGTGCCACTGATGTAGTAAAAGGAATGGCTGAACAACAATCAGGAAAAGACCAGATACAAGGATTGGTCAAAACATTAACTGATGGCAGTGCTGGTGTTGCCCAATCTGCTGCATTACAAAATGTCCCAGGATCTGAAGCAATACAAGCCATGGCAGGTGTCGCTCCTAATCCTAAAAAAGAACAAATATTCAAGAACATGGATTTTCGTACATTCCAGTATGACTATCAGTTCTTCCCTCGCTCTCCTGAAGAGTCTAACAACATAAGAAACATAGTAAACACTTTCAAATATCATATGCACCCAGAGTTTAAAGATTCTGATGGTTTCTTATATACATATCCTGGAGAGTTTGAGATATACTACTATATGGGAAGCAACGAAAACCCATATGTACATAAACACACATCAGCTGTGCTAAAAGAGGTCAATGTAAACTATACACCACAAGGACAGTTCACTTCATTTGATAATGGAGCTCCTACACAAATCAATATGACATTATCCTTTCAAGAACTATCTATTCTTACTAAAGGTCATCTTGATGCATTCGGTGAGACTCCTCCTGGAGAAGTAAGCTCTACTGAAACACCTGAAGGAGAAGCACCATAATGGCTGATAGTTATTTTAAAAAATTTCAACAGATATACTACATTACAAGGGTGGGTAATGAAGAACAATTAAAAGTTCTTACAGATATAACCACCAATGTAAGATTAAGGAAGAAAATCCTACAGAACATCACTGCTTATGAATTTTATAATCTAAAGCAGTTTGAAACAATCGAAAATCTTGCTGAGAAACTTTATGGTGATCCAAATATGCATTGGATTATTATGCTCGTAAATGACAGATATGATTATGTCAATGATTTCCCTTTAGAACAAGATGCATTTGATGCAATGATAACTGCTAACTATGCAAGTCCTGATGCTACTAAATGGCATAAACTGGACGGACTGGTAGTTGATTCTACAGTAGCTGGGGCAGTTGCTCAAACACATCGTCAATATGAGCAAGAAAGAAACGAAGCCAAGAGGAGAATTAAGATTATAACTCCTGCACTTGCTAACCAAGTAGTGCAAGAGTTCAAAAAGATGGAAATATAGATTATGGCAAACACTGATGGAGTCACATTTGCTGGTGATGTTCAAATTAATTCAATTGAACTCATTGCTGGCACTTCAAAAATAGATATCAGAGAACAGGTCGCAACGATTGAGTTCTTTGAAGATATCTTCTCACCATTCATTACAGGTAAGGTCGTGATGAGCGACTCGCAAGATCTAATCAATCGTATGCCATTGATTGGTCAGGAATTACTCCGTGTTGACATCGAAACACCTGAAATGCCTGGAGGAAAGTTCACAGGCAACTTCTATATACACAAAATGACTGAAAGAATCCCTCTTGGAGACACAAAGATGGGTTATGTACTACATTTTATCAATTCAGATGCTGTAAAGGATGTAAATAACTCCCTTGACAGTGCTAAAAAGGGATATTGTTCTAATATTATCAATGACTTAGTGAAAGAAGACCCAATGGGACTCAAATCACTGAAGAATCTGAACATAACACCGAGTATGAATGGTACTCGCTTTGTATGTAATCACTGGTCACCGATAAGAGCCATAGAGTATGTCACGGAGAGAGCTAAGAACGAGAAAGGTATCTCGGACTATGTTTTCTTTGAGAATAGAGATGGCTATAACTTCCTTGGACTCTCAGAGCTCTATACTCAAGAAGCCATACAAGAATTTATTGACGATAACGAAACACCGCAGGGTGACACGGATAAATCCTATAAAAAGGTCACAAAGATGTTTATGCATGAAGGATTTAACTTCTTTGAGCGAATCAAAGCTGGTATGTATGTAAATAAGCTGACCAATTATGATATGACAACCAAGTCATACATCACGGAGCACTATAATGGACAAGCAACATTTAACCAGCTCCCCCATCTAAATAAATACTCCCTAGCCACAAAAGATGTTATTGCAAACAAAGATGCATCATCATTCTTTCTACATACTGCCGAGAATCAGCATAAAGGGTTCGGTGATGTATCCGTGGAACAGGCACTTCTACAAAGATCGGCACAGGTAGCCACATCAAGAGCATTTGTAGTCAATATAGAAGTCCCAGGACGATTTGATTACAGTGCTGGTCGTGTAGTCAATCTAACAAGTTTTCGTAGAGAAGCCACCGACAAGGATACTGACATGATAGATCCTATGTTCAGTGGCAACTACCTCATTGGTGCAATTGGGCATACTATCACCAGCAAAGAGCATACATGTGCCATAGAAATGTTTAAAGACAGTCTGATATTTGACATATCAGGGATAAGAGAAGGATAATGAAGATATATACAGGTATAGTTGAGAATAGAAACGATCCATTAAAAGTCGGTCGTTGTAAGGTAAGAGTTCACGGAGTACATAATCGTGACACTGCCAAACTCCCCACGGAAGATCTACCATGGTCAATTCCAGTCCTACCAACTAGTTCGGCTTCCATATCAGGAGTCGGCACCAATCCAGGTGTAGTCGTAGGCAGTATCGTCGCAATTATCTTTACTGATCCAGACCAACAGATGCCTTTAATGCTCGGCTCTATTCCAGGAGTACCACAAGACCCAGTAGAAAATCACGGCATGGCTTACAAGTCCAACAGCAAGTCTCTCGATTTTCTTAACAGTATCACGGAGGGCGAAGATGGGGAACTCGTAGAAAGTAAGGCATCAGAAGGCTCGTCAAACTCCAGCACTACACTCGAAGAAGCTCGACCAGTCACAGCACACAAGATTTCAGCAGATGGACTCGAAGATATTAAGAACAGCTACACATTCAGCGAACAACCTTATACTGACAGCGATGGCAACTTCTCAATCGGCTATGGACAACAGTCATGGGAAGGCAACCCAGTCACAAAGACTTTTCCAGGCTCAGTCACAGAACTCTCCGCATCTACTGAACTCGAACGACATATCAACGACCCCAAAGCAGGATTAAAAGGCATACTCGGCAAGAATGTAAGAAAGCCAGTCACAAGCAGTATGTATGATGCATTAGCTTCCTTTGGACATAACACAACTGAGAAAGAGTTCTCAGCATCATCAGTATTGAGCCAATTAAACAGTGGTAAATTCGCATCTGCAGGCAAATTATTAGAAAATTACTCCTCAAATTCGGGAGATTTGACTGGTAAATTAGACGCAAGAAGACTCACAGAATCAACCAATTTTCTCAAAAAAGGTATCCCAACCAATCTTGGTATTGACAATCCAATAAGCACGGCATCAAGTATCGGCTCTAAATTGACCGACGGCAGTGTTTTTGATGGAGGAGCTGCAAACACTCTAGAATACAGGGGTTTTGGGTTGTCTACTAAAAAGTACTCTTATCCCAAGTACACTAATGAGTCTGATATCTCTCGTCTTGTAAGAGGAGAAGAGCTGGATAAGACCTCCGTGTATGTAAAAGAAGCTGCAAGATTTTTAGGAGTCCCAAAAGCGACATCTGTGCTTTCATCTACAGCTGTTCAGACTGATGCAAGTCGAGACACATGGGAGACCAGCAATGTTCCCTATAATGCGGAGTATCCTTACAACAAAGTTCATCAGACAGAAGCAGGACACAGTCTTGAGTTAGATGATACTCCAGGAGCTGAGCGACTCTCGTTGTTTAGTTCTCCTGGCTCTTATATAGAGTACGACCATAATGGAACACTTGTTGACCATGTCGTTGGTGATAGATTCGTGCAATCGAGTAGACATGTATATGATGTTGTGTCTGGGAATCAAACTAGTTATATTGCAGGAGACACTAACCTCTATGTGCGTAATGGGGCGACCATCAATATAGAAGGTGCTGCGAATGTGATAATTAATAATGATGTAAACTTGACAATTGCTGGGGATTATAGTACAGTAGTTAAAGGGAATTATAATTTAGATGTGGTGGGAGACCGATTTGAAAGGATTGCTGGCAACAGTGATATACAAATAGGAGGAAACGAGACCTTTGATGTGATTGGTTCTGGTATTCATGTGCGACGAGGAAACTATTCGGAGCATATTGCTGGTACATTTAGCTCGTGTGTGGATGGAACGAGTGGTTATTATCTACTTGGAGCTGCAGATTACTACTATGGCGAAGGCTTAATCGAGCAAATCATTGGTAAAAGAACTTCTTACAGCACTGATAACACGCATATAGATGCTGCACAAGTCCGATTTAACGATCCAGTGAACCAAGCTTCTGCCCAACAGGCGAAAACTCTCGCTACTGCACCTGCTGCACCTACTACTCTAGTCGAAAAATTAGATCCTATTGCTCCTGCCATGCCAGAACTAGAGGTAAACTCTCGCTCTGCTCGCTATATGAACAACTATGAGTCTATAGATGAAGGAGATGGCACAGCATATAGGCAACTATTAATCGATAGAGCCATATATAGAGAGGAGAATCTAGACCTCGGCACAGTATCAGATACAGCTACTCCTACCATTAACCCTACAGCCAGCAAGTATGAGCTGACAGGCACTGAGGTTATAGAGAGTATGCAGGAGTTCCCGACCGAGCTACAGCTATCGTCTCGCTTCCAGCTATCAGCATTCACAAGAGGTGGTGCTAGGACTCTGCGAGCAGGGGATATCAGTAAGCAACAGATAGTCAAGAATCTAAAGGCAGTAGCAGAAGCCATCTGCGAGCCAGTGTATGACCTGTTCCCTAACATGCAGATCCTTGCTGGGTATAGGAATCAATCAGACATAGAGGACAGCTCTCCTAACTCTCTACATTACAAAGGACAAGCAGTTGACATAAGACTCGATGGTTTCAATAGACAAGAGACATACGATGCGTGTAAGAAAATCATAGAGGAGTTGCCTTATAGCTTTGATACACTTGCTCTTAACTATAATGGCAAGAAGAGTTGTTGGATACATCTATCATTTAGATTAACTGGCAATAGAGAATCGTTCTGTACTATAAGAGACCACATCAAACTTGGTGACGATCTACAGTACATAGCAGAGACTGGTACAGTTGCTAAGACTACTGGCTCGTCTCGCTTGGGGTTCGCTAATGCATAACACCCCTATTATATTTTTCATTTCAGGTTGCCATTGGAAATGCATGGCTTTATTGGGCTCCATATTTTTTTGTCCTGGAAGTTCAATGGGTAAACTAGGCAACCACTAACACGGAGACCACATTGAGCAACAACGACCTGACTATCAAAGAAGCGATACAGTATAACAGCCAACCTTGGAGACACATACTGATATGTGGATTGCCAGGAACAGGCAAGACAACTTTGGCAACACAACTTGCCAGCCACTTTAAAGTGCCACACTATAATGCCGACACGATACGAGAGTACTATGGCGATTGGGATTTTAGTTATGAGGGTAGAGTGACTCAGGCAAATCGTATGCGGAATATGCCCTTTGGTATCCTTGACTTTGTTTGTCCTACAAATGATTTACGAGGTTTGGTCAAAGCATCTTATACTATATGGATGAACACAAGAGAGTCTTCGAAGTACGAGGACACTAATCAACTGTGGGAGAATCCCACTACAAGTAATATAGAGGTATTACAATGGATAGATCAAAAGCAACTACACAGCTCCTTGGTAGGTTTCAACCCTGGCATGATGGGCATACAGAGTTATTTAAGAGAGCACTTTCCAAAACTGGTCAAGTTATAATATTATTGCGTGAAGAAGATGGGACTGACGAGAATCCCTTAACGATACGAGATAGAACTGCGAGAATCCGAGGAGCATTAAGTTTGGCTGGGTTTGAGTATGGTCGGGAATACGAGATACAGGGTGTACCCAACATCACGCATATTACTTATGGTCGTGGAGTGGGTTATACGATTGAGGAAGAAGTGTTGGACGAAGCCACGCAGGCAATTAGTGCAACCAAGATAAGAGAACAATGGAAAACAATATGAAAGCAACATTAAATCATTTTAAGAGCTGGTGGCAGAGAGAGGTAATTGATAAGTCTGCTTCGCTCGAGGACAAGCAGAAGCTGTTAGCTGCACTTGAGGGTAAGGACGATCCGACTGTATATGATATCAGCGATGAGATGATTGAGTTTATTCGAGGAGAGATTGATGAAGGGTAGATTCGAAGTGATTACCAGTGAGAATCCGAAAGAGGTTAAGATCTTTTGGGACTATGCTAAGATACCTGATAATATTATTGAGATTATTTTATTTAAACCATCGGAGCTGGATGACGAGGGCAATCATAACCATGAGTATCTCGCAACCTTTCCATTTAAACTAGAGGAGTTAAAACTACGATGCCAGCAGTCACGAGAATAGGCGACGCAGATGTCACGCATTGCTCGGCAATGACACGAGCACAGGGTAGTGACGATGTGAAAGCCAATGGCATAGGTGTATCACGAGAGGGTGATTTAAACACAGGGCATTTACTTCCTGGGACTCCTTGTCCTGGACATGCTCAACCTATCAGTCAGGGTGACCTTACTGTCTTTGCGAATAATAAAAGAATCGGTAGAGTCGGCGATCCGACTTGCACGCAAGTTGCAGAAGGCAGTCCGAATGTATTCAGCAGTGGTGGTGGTGAGACAGCTGGAGAAGATACGAATATAGATGTAGGTGGTGTGACCTTTGTTTACATATTAACTTCATCCGTGGGGAATACTTGCAACGAGGGTGATATTGCTACCATCAGTTTACTTACTCAGAATTTACCAGCTGGCACGAATGTACCTTATGTGGTCACAGGTATTACTGCTGCCGATATAGTTGCAGCAACCTCTTCTCCTCTTACTGGAAACTTTGTAGTTGGCTCTCAGGAAACTAAAGCATTTGAATTTGCTAATGACCAAGTCACAGAGGGCACTGAGAACTTTACGATTACAGTCACAACGCAAACACCCTTTACTGGGAATGAGAGTTTGGCGATTGATGTAGCTGATACTTCTAACAACCCAGTCTTTAGTTTATTTGGTACAACTACTCTTACTCCGCAGGAAGGAACTGTGGGGAACTTTAAACTTACTGTCGGCTCTGGTATTATTGGCGATACTTATCCCTTTACTATATCAGCAGGTCAAGGCAACTTTGACGAAGTAGACATAGAATACATAGCCAACTATCAAGGCACGCAGACAACAATTAATCAGATTCCTTTTTCTTCTACCTTTACTTTAAGAGATCTAGGAAGTGGAGTAGCAGGAGATGCTTTTGATTTTAAAATCGCTGAAGACTTTACTCGACTTGAAGGAAGTGAAGTTATGAATGTAGCACTTGACAATGGATCCGCAACTCTTAACTTTACGATCGCAGATAGCTCGGTGAAAACTGAGAGTGCTTTCGTTTATGCCAGACCTTTAAAGGCAGCAGGTGTTTATGGATTTGAAGATGTGTCATTAAGTAATAATCAAAGAGCCAACGATCCAGTATTACCCCAAGGATACACGACAGGCAATCTAGCCACATACCCTTATGCCTATGCTGGTGCCTATGGCGATACTCCTATGGGTGGAACAATCACAGGTACGATAGGACAGAACCAAGCATGGGGTTTAAATGGAATGAATCTAGTTTATGTCGAGGGCATGGGTTATGTATGGGGATTTATACATGAAGATATTAATAGCTTAGTTGGTGCAGTAAACTCTTCGGACTTAAACTATAATCATGAAAGACAGATGATACGAAACCAACCAGCTGGAGATAAACCTAACTTGACAAATAGTATGGCAAGTACTGGTCACCAGTTTGATACTTACAATTATAACAGTGTAGCAACTGCAGCATTCCAAGGTGGCTCTAAAGGTATATCACAAGTTGCTTTCCCACATAATTACTCTACGACACCTGCTACTGACTATTCATATCAAGCTGCAACTGGACCTTATCATTTATATGGAGCATACACTCAGACTCCTGCTGTTGCTGGTGATGATAATTATTCTACCTATGGAAATAAACAACATGTGAATGGGCAACCTTATACTACCAACTGTGGATCTACATGGCACCTCTGGTTCTTTAGAACTAAACGCAATGGTGTAGTTGATACTCGCCCAGCTCAAACAAAAGACTTTACATACTTTGGAGTAAATCCGAAAACATTCAGTATTGCTACTGGTAATAACAATAATACATTCTTTAATCAGGATGTAAACTGGGGATCGCTTTGGCAGAGTACAGATATAATGCCTGATGGTTCAGGAAATGGTGGAGTAGATTTACAAACAGATAGCCGAGTGACTTTTGAAACAGGAGTATCTCAAACACTGGGTGGCTATGTACATATTAAGATAGACTGCGGAGCAAGTAGAAGTCAGCTAATCCCAGGAGGAGCAGGTGGTGCTAAGATAAAAGATGGTGACTACTATGAACAATACAGTTATCGAGTACAAACAGGAACAGACTGTGGACCACTTGGAATTCTATGCTGGTTTGGTGGAGACGGAGATCCGATCTATACTACTTACACAGCATATAGAACAAACGATGGATCTGAGAGTTATGCAAACAACATTAGGTTTAATAATCAGATAGAATTAATCTTTAAGATGTTCGCTCCAGGGACTTCGACCTTTGCAAGTAATACTCAGGGAACAAATATTTGGGCATCTACACTTCCAGGGACCAGTTCTGATTAAATGAGAACTAAATAGTTGTATGCCAAGTAATACTAGACAATTTTCTGACTTAGATTTAAACTTCACTGCACATCCAGTGACTGGAGATATAGGATTTAAGTATGACGAGAATGCTGTGAAGCAATCAGTAAAGAACTTGGTGCTTACTCAAAACTTTGAGAGACCTTTTCATTCTGAAATAGGGAGTACGATTCGTTCACTATTGTTTGAACCAGCTACTCCTATGACAAAAGAGATACTTCGTAAGACTATTACTGATACGATTACGAACTTTGAACCAAGAGTGGAACTACTGGATGTTCTAATCAACTACAGACTTGATAATGTATCTGTAGATGTAAAGATAAAATTTAAAATAAGAAATACATTTACTCCAATTGATGTGAGTTTGATATTGGAGCGAACTAGATAATTTTAGGAGAATTATATAATGGCTAAAATGGCAAAGAGCTTTGTATCACATACAAGCACAAAGAAGTCCACGAGTCAAGGAACTGGTGGCAGAAGTCGAAGAGTCAAGATTGGCATGTCGACAATGAATAAAAGTAAACGAGCTTCCTATAAAAAATATAGGGGACAAGGAAGATAGGAAAAAAAGATGGCAGATCAAAACAGAAGAATTAAAGTTGCTGAGTTAGACTTTGATGGTATCAAAACAAATCTAAAAAATTACCTTAGAGGACAATCACAGTTTTCTGATTTTGATTTTGAAGGAGCAGGGATTTCTGTTCTGTTAGATGTACTTGCATACAACACACACTATAATGCTTTGTATCATAACATGTCAGTAAATGAAATGTTTTTAGATTCTGCTGCAAAAAGAGAATCAGTTGTAAGTATTGGAAAGATGTTAGGTTATACTCCGAAGTCTGCTATATGTCCTACAGCTACAATACAACTTGTCGTATCAAATGTTTCAGGAAATCCTGACACACTTACTTTACCAACTGCTTCTACCTTTACATCTACAGTAGATGGAACAGCTTATACTTTTCAAACTACTAGTGCATACACTGCTAGTAAATCTAGCACTAACACTTATACATTTCCAGCAGTTGTAATTACTGAAGGAACTATGGTGACGAATACTTATACTGCTGCAAGTAATACTAGATATCTTGTTGCGAATGCAAACGCAGATATGACTTCACTTGGAGTTTCAGTTCAAGAAGATCCAAACAATGCAGCATACTTGGGTTATACATTAGTTGATAACATTGTAAATGCTGGACCATCTTCTAGAGTATTCTTTACGAAAGAAGTTGAAGATAAATTATATGAGGTAGAGTTTGGTGATGGAGCTGTTGGCTTTGCTCCACCAAATGGTGCTACAGTAAAAGTTTCATATTGTGTATCTTCATTAACTGCTGCAAATGGTTCTAAGTTATTTACATACACTGGTGGAGGTCTAGGATCTTCTACAGTAAATATTACAACTACTTCAGCTGCAAGTGGTGGAGCAGACCAAGAAAGTATTGACTCAATTAAATTTAATGCACCAAAAAGTTTCGCAGCACAGAATAGAGCAGTGACTGCAGATGATTACAAAGTCATACTACCACAGCTCTATGATAATGTAGATGCGATATCAGTTTGGGGTGGTGAAGAAAACGATCCACCAGTTTATGGAAAAGCATATATTTCTATTAAGCCAAAGTCAGGAACTACTCTTACTGAATCTACAAAATTAAATATTACGAACAACATTATTAAATCTAAAAATCTTGTATCAGTTATTCCTGAAATAGTAGATCCTGATACACTAGGAATAATTGTTCAATCAACAGTTTACTATAATCAAAATGTGACAAGTAAAGCAAAAGAAACTATTGCATCACAAGCTAATGCTGTTGTACAAAACTTTAATACAGCAAACTTAAATAAGTTTGATTCTGTATTTAGATTCTCTGCATTAAGTAAAGAGATTGATGCAAGTGATGTATCAATAATTTCTAACTCTACACAAATTAATCTTAAAAAAGTTTTAACTCCTACATTAAATGTAGCAACAACTTATACACTACCAATTAACAACCCAATCTATAATGACGCAAAGTCATTGAGAGCATATGTAGCAATATCTTCAACTGGGTTTACACTAAGTGGTTCAAATCTAGTTTACTTCTTAGAGGATGATGCTCTTGGAAATATTTACACTTACTACTTAACAGGTGGAAATGAAAAAGTTTATAGTGCTTCAACTGTAGGAACTGTAAACTATGAAACTGGATTAATCACACTAAACAATTTAAGTATAAGTGGAACTACATTATCAAATGGAACAATCAATATTAGTATTGAGCCATCTTCTTATGATGTAGTTTCTGTACGAAACCAATTAGCAAGTATTGCTAATGAAGATATCGTTGTCTCAGCAATAGCTGATAAAGTAGCATCAGGAGAATCAACTTCTTCTGCTGATTATGTACACACAAAAGTAAGGTAAAAAAATAAATGCCAAGTTCTGTTAAAGCAAAAGTCTCAACTGTAGTTGGAAATCAGATACCTGATTTTATCACGGACGACAGCACAAACTTTAAAGCATTCCTTGAAGCATACTATGAATGGATGCAAGGTACTTACTTGCCACAATCTCAATTAGAAGACATTCGTGACATTGATACAACAGTTGATATGTTTATTGACCATTTTAAAAGTGAGATTATGCAACCTATACCACAAGGTGTACTTACTGATAAAAGATTACTAGCAAAAAGAATTCAAGATATCTATAGATCTAAAGGTACAGAACAATCTTACAAATTTTTATTTCGTATTCTATTTAATGAAGACGCAGAATTATTTTTTCCAAAGACAGCACTACTAAGACCATCGTCAGGAACTTGGTCAGCTGATACAGTTATTCGTGTCACTGATGCAACAGGTGGTTCGCCATTAGAATTAATTGGTGCTACTATATCTCAAACACAACCAGTGGGTGATGGTACATTTAGAACTGTCACAGCTTTCGTTGAGAATGCAGTATCAACTCAAATAGGTTCTAAGACTGTCACAGATTTAACAATAGATGACGAATCATTTACTGGAACATTTTTATCTGAGGATGAAGTTATAGTTAGAACTATAACAGCAACTGCACCATCAACTCAAAATGTAATTACTGCAACTGTTGTTTCAATTATTACAGGATTTAATGTTCAGCAAGGTGGATCGTATTATGATATTGGAGATTTAATTACAATTGTATCACCAACAGGAAGTGAAGCAAGAGGTGAGATAACTGAGATTGACTCTGGTGGTATTACTGGAGTGACTATTGAAACTGCAGGATCTGGTTATAAAATAAATGACGAAATAATTTTTAACAATACAGGAACAGGTGGACCTGGATCTAACGCACAATTATCTGCTCGTGCTTCTATTACTAATATTGATAGAGACTCAGTATCACTAGAGTCAGGAAACGCAGGTGGTGGAGGAACACTACTACAAGAAAATAATTTTGATATAGATTTACAAGAAGCATCTGATGAGGGAGCAATCAAATCAATTACAGTTTTAACTCCTGGAGCTTTTTACGATAGACTTCCTTCTCTAAGTTTACCTACAACTGGAAATAGAGCAGGTGGTAAAGTTGTTGCTACTTCAACAACGATTGGTAAATTAAGAAAGATAGAATTATCTAGATTTGGTATTGACTATAAAGTTCCACCAATCGCTTCGGTTCCAGCTATTGCTGTTCTACAAAATATTACAGGTTCATTTAATCAGGGAGACACAGTCACACTAAGTGCGCAATCACTTTCAATAGAAGATGGTTCAGGTGGAATTAAATTAGAAACAGGTGATGACATGTTAGTAGAGAACCAACAAATATGTACAGGAACAGTAAATATATTTGATACGAATAAACAAGTATTAAAAGTAGATAACCCAAATGTATTTTTACCATACGCACTTGAAGATGGAAGTGGAAGAATGATAACTGAAACTAGAGATACTTTCGTTCAAGAGTCTTCAGGTTTCTTCGCAGATAATAATACTGTGACTTCATCGTCAGGTGGTAGTGGTGAGATTGTTGATATTAACTATCCTAACATTACAACATCAGTTGGTGCTTCAGGTACTGGCTTGGGTGGATACTTAACTGCCGATGGATTTATTTCAGAGTCATCTAAAAAAATTCAAGACTCTAGATTCTATCAAGACTTCTCATATGTTGTTCAGGTTGGTCAGTCGATTGACCAGTACAGAGATGCTGTTAAAAAATTATTACACCCAATAGGATTAGCATTATTTGGAGAAGTACAGATACAAACTATTCTTGCTGCAGTCATGGGTAATATTAATGACCTACAAAAGAAAAGGTATGTTGTAGACTTACTAATTAAGATGCTTGTTGATGGAAAGTTAAAAGCCATTGGTGCATACAGACCTGATACTTCTAATGAACATAGACCTGACTTAGCAAAACAAATATTTACAATTAATCTAGAAGCACTAGTTGATACTGTACTCAACTTAAGAATACAAACTTCTGACTTTGTTAGTGAGATAGAGTTCCCTAACTTAACACCAGCAGAAGTAAACCTATTAGAACTATCTCCTCTAGCTGTTGAACATGATGAGAGATTAGAAATTGCTAATAGAGTTGCTTATGATATGCAAAGACCTGCTAGAGCTCCGATAGTACAGCTACCAATTAGAAGTTCATCACCATTTGATGGCTCGGTAAGACGAGCTGGGTTTAATTTAATAGACCTTGATAGATACAAGTTCACTTTTAAACCCTCTTTAGCAGGTACTAAATATTCTAATAGCACTGGCACACCTGCCTTTACTACTAATGGACTTGAAGATGATCCTCGTTTGACTTACCCAGAACCAAACTCAGGATACTATTCACAGTATGGAAATACACAAATTAAAGATTTTTCTGAAGTCACAGTTGCAAGTATTATAAATAGTCCATATACACAAGTTTCTTATGCGATCGAATCTGAGATTGGTATATTTAAACAACCAGCATCAGGTTTGAGATTCTCTACACAGGATCCTGCATTTACCTTTGATGATATCGCATTCACTTTTGATGCGGACAGTGTAGAATTTGATACAACCCTTTACAATTTCGATTCGTCGACCTTGAAGTGGGATTTATTAACATAATTTTAATTAACTAATCCAGGAGAATACAGCTATGGCTGCAATTATAACAAGTAAATTTCGCATTCACAATGCGCAATCGTTTCAGGAAGGTTTTTCCGAATCTGCTGCAACGAACATCTACTTGGGGATAGGTCGTCCACAGGCATGGACTGATGACAACTCCCCTGATACTCCGAAAGATACAGTCTCTGGCGAGTACTATCGTTGGGATGACATGATTGCTTTGAAAAGAGTTCAATCATCTGT
>Ga0181420_1000495_pt1 | contig 15688 bp, 16 predicted proteins | sample 43SPOviralmetaG_FD_130145 | JGI IMG/M metagenome (GOLD analysis project Ga0181420, IMG submission 130145) | Marine viral communities from the oligotrophic San Pedro Time Series (SPOT) site, San Pedro Channel, CA, USA - 43 SPOT_SRF_2013-05-22 | ecosystem: Environmental > Aquatic > Marine > Strait... | reverse complement strand
TTGAAGACCATTCGCATTGAATACAAGGGTCTGTTTTGACCGAACAAATAAGAATGCTGAATGAGGATTATCTTCAGTTAATCCAGTCTCTGCTTGAAGACCAAAATTTTCAGTTCTAAAATCAACACCATCACCACTGATATTATCGAATGCTACACCTACACCGAACATCATCCCAGCATCTATAAATTTTAGATCAGAAGAAATTAATCTATCATTAGTAAGTGGCGATACTTGAGTTTTACCATCTTTCATAAATGGAGAAAATGTGTTCAAGAAATTTCTAATAAGGTCGGGATCTTGTATAGCAGAATTAGCATCATTACGAGCATTAGTGTCAAGATTATACATAAGTGGGAGACGCTCACCACCACGAAGGAAGATTAGTTGTTTAATCTCTGCTATATCTTCAGAAGCAAGGTCATTAATAAGTGGAGTAGTTTGAAAACCATCATAATTATAATTATTAAGATATGTTGATGGAATAAAATTCATAAATATACCTAATACACGACTTAATCCAAGTCGGAAATTTATAATCGCATTACTTGATGCGATAGTAGTATAATATGAAGATATCGCATTGTATTCCATAGTTCCCGACGACTGACTCATAAGACGAGATAATTCATCAACCGAAGGATTAATAACTTCACAGATTAAATTTACATCAGTTAATTGATAGAAGGCGTTAGTCCAAGAACCATTCAGAACTTGACTATCAGGAGTTAAATGAATAGATATTTCTAAACCACCAGTTCCCCATCCTTTACCACTTAGTCCAATCGGTTCTTTAGAATTTAAAAATCCTGTTGGTAAATTGAGACAAAAACTATTACCTCTAAAATTTCTATCAGTAGCATTTGAACCATTCTGATTATATACAAATTGTTGTTTATTACCTTCAAAATTAGGAAGCATTCCAGATGTTACTCCGAGGTGTCCAATTGCTTCACTCTTACTGGAGATAGATGGAAGGTATGATGAAAGGAAACGACCATAATGTCTAACATGTTCAATAACATTTTTATTTTTTTGACTGGAGATAACGATTTGATCAAGGATACTATAAGCAGATAATTTAGGAGATACATTTAAATCTTCTGGAGTTACTGGGACATCACCAAAATCACCGTTAGGTGTTTTATATACAGCCATATTACCAACAAGACGGACAGAAGATCCAAGTAAATATCTATCTTGCTCACCTATAATAAAATTTAAAACTGGATTACCATCACGATACGAAATACGACCTGTTGAAGTCTGATTACTTGGTTGTATTTGTAAATAACTATTACTTCCTGCGGTATTGACACTCATTTATATATTTATTAATAAAAAAAAAATTATTTTAAAAAAATTATACAATAACTTGAATTGAATCACCACTTACTTCAATCCGTCTTAGATGAAAGACATATGATAACCACAACTTGTTCTTTGATGGTGCCGTGGATTCATTATAATTTACTTGAATAGAGAAATCTTTATTACGAGCATCATATACTCCATCACCGAGAGCAAGAGCACGACCGATTAGAAAATTTCTATTAAATTTCGCCATACTATGACCTGTGATACCTGCTTGAGATAATGCTTTATCAAGTTCGATAAGATGTTGGGCATCTATAGATTTACCTGTAGAGGTTTTAGATAGAGGGATGCGTCTGCTCGGTTGAAGTTTCCCATCATATAAGAATTGATAATCACTTACAGAATCAGATATTCCTTCTAAATTAGGACGATTACTACGGAGGAATACATCGGCATTATTAATAATATTAACCGCATTTGGTTTTTCTAATGCTTCAGGCATAATTTTATATGTAGTTGAAGCATTTAATACTTCTTTTTCAGTATAAACTGTAGCATCTGTAGGAACACAAATAATAGATTTACATCTTTCATTATTAATAGGTAATCTGATATTCGCAACTCTATCACTTGATAGTTGAGAATATTTATAAGTTGTTACAGATGGGAAATCATACATTATCTTACCTCCTTCTTTCATCTTTTTCATCATAGATTGTTCAAATCCAGCACCAGCATCTACTTCTTGAACTATAAGATTTACATCTGATACTGTATATGTAGCCCCATATGAAGTTGCTTTACCTACAGAATTACTTACCCAATATAAATCATTATTTGCTGTAGAAGATTTGACAGCACCTGTATGATTTAATTGAACAGAGGCATTTAATGTTAATTTAATTTTATCACCATCCATTGCTATCTCTACAATTTCAGGATTACCTGAAGCATTTGCGAACGGAATATTTGTAACAGTTTCAGCAGTATAATCTACTTCTACTAATCTCAATACTTCACCGACAACGAAAGGACACTGTTGAACATTTAAAAATTGACCATTCTTTTCAGCAAGAGTAGTAGTTAGGAATGAACCGTTATTTACAAGACCATCAGAGGCATTAAACAATTCTACTACAGGGTTAGATGTAAGATTCCTGAATTCCATAGCAGTATCAAGTTGTCTAAAAGATCTCGCATTATCTTCTAATAACATCGTTATAGTTATCCCACCCATCAACATATTCGGGAATATTTTTTCACTTGAAAGAATTCCTGTATGTAATGGGATACATACTTTACAATCAATAAAATCGTCTGCTTTAAAAGACGCATTAAGAGTCGCATCAAAATTTGTTCCTACATACGGATTATTGATAACATTATTACAATCAGATTTAATACCACCATACCAACTTTGAGCACGAGGATCGTGTTTAGTAGCACCTTCAGTTAATGCTCGTTTATTTTTTAAAGAATCATTTGTCTGATAATCATATTTCATAGCAACCATAGTGTTATAGTTTTGAATTTCTTCAAGTAAAACACCATTGGAATCATGAACACGAATGTCTCTAATTAAAGACTGAAATCCTGTTTCACCGTCTAACTGAAGACGAGTTGGGGATGGTCCTGTAGATGAACCACTTGGGGTCGCATCATATGTAGGAGGGGTAATCTTTACACTTGCTTCAAGATATGTAGCAGATGGATTAAAGAATTTACAAGATGGATCAATACGAATACGAATCTCTTGATTTGCTATATAGTTTGTCCCATTCTCAGCAGGGATACGAACAGACTTCTGTTTGATAGGAACTTTATCACTTGCTACCCAATACGACATTTTATAACTATAAGAAATAAAAAAAATAATATAAAATAAAAAAAAAGTATAATCATATGACACTCACAAACAAACAAAAATTCAATAAGAAATATGGTTTTAAATTAACTGAACCACATTCTAAAAAAGAAATAAGTAAATTATCTGGTGTATCTATGAATGTATTAAATAAAGTATATGATAGAGGTCTCGGGGCACACAGAAGCAATCCACAAAGTGTAAGAAGTTTATCTGGTAAAAAAGTAGGTGGAACATCTTTAAAAGGTAAGATGTCTGCTCAACAATGGGCTATGGCGAGGGTATATAGTTATGTAATGAAAGGTAGAACATATTATACTGCTGATAAGGATTTACATAGTTAGTCTTATTTTTGAGACATTCTTGATTTTATCTTTTTCATATACAACATATTTGAGTATCCATCATCTTTATCTGCTGATAAATATTCTAATCTATAATTACATTTGATATTTTGTATTACAGCTATAATATCCACACAACCGAAAGGATATTGTTCAGTTGGGTCAATTTCTGTTCTTTTAATAATTTTATTAGGCATTTTATTTACTTCGATGTTTAAATCAAATTTATTTCCAAATCAAATTTATTTTTGAGACAATCTTGAATCTATATGTTTCATAACTCTTGATAATATTTCTGTTTCTTGATCAACTCTTTGACAATTTTCACAATCACAATTTTCTGTAGTGTTTGGGGAATTTACACAAGAATCTTTTTTTTTATGATATCCCTCCATCATCATAAAATAAGAAGCAATCCAATCACTAATAGATTTTAATTCTTCTTTATCAAAATACATACATATTTTATTTGTTTTAGGCATTTGATATATTTATCAATAATTTATGTTTAAATCAAATTTATTAACCGTCTAATTAATTAGACGATTTTATTACAGCACCACTGGATTCAATATCTTGTAGAGATTGTAGTTTCTGTTGGGTAGGTGCGGTATTTTGTATCTGTTTTTGTTGTTGAACTGCTTGTTTTCTTTCTTGACTTTCTCCTACTAATTCAGAAGCACCACCTACAAGCCCTGCTACACCTCCTAACAGATTAAGTGCTACACCTACAGGAGCACCTACACCAGTTAAATCTAAAGCAGTTCCTACACCTTCTAATCCTCCTGAAACCATACCTGCTATATTCGATACTTTTTCCGCACTGTTCTTACCTTCAATTTTACCAGAATTAATATCATCTACAGCATCCATCAAACCTAATCCCACAGTTAATCCAGTTGATGCTATACCTAATTTACCTATACTTGATGCTTTCTCACCTACAGATTTACCTACAGATACACCAGTTTTAAGGTAATCTTTCGCACTATTTAATAAATCTGTTCCTGATGTAGCATCCATTCTTGCTCCAGCAATAGCAGTGTCACCTCCGAACAATACATCTTCAGTTGTATTCAATACTAAATTTGCTATTTTTGGTGATGATTTTATTACCTTAGCAGTTGCCTGTAAATCTTTACCTTTGCTCGCGACTTGACCCCCAACTGTCTCTGCGATTGTTTTCCCTTCTTCTGGATCATATTGAGCAACTTTAGTATTTGCTTTTACTATGTCTTGTTGATGACTTAATATTAAGTCGTTATTTTGTTTCTTTATTTGCTTATTTAATTCTAATATATCTCTATTAGATTGATTACCATGAGATATTGAATAGTTAAGACCATAACTTTCCATAATATATTATTTATATTATTTTAATTTAAATTTATTTTTATAATCACTTATTGATGCTCTTAATGTTGGTAAATTCCACAGAATGTATCTTGATAATGATCCAGCAGACATATAGTTATTCCAGTTTTCATTTTTTTTGTGTCTGTTCAAATATCTTTTTTTTCTTTCTTCATCTTTAGATTTTACAAAGTCTGTCATTCCAGACGCACCGAAATGTGTTGTTTTTATTTTTTTTTTATTTTCATCATAAAATATTGCCATGTATTTTTTCTTAGGATTTGTTGATTTTTTTATTGTCACTGATACCATATGGTTATATATATATTATTAATATATTTATTATTATATATGACTAAAATACACCATACATATGATAAAAAAACAATAGTTGAGATAATAAAACAATTAGGTCTTGGTATTGATCTGAATGATACAAGATATAATATCTGTAAAGAATTAATTAAATATGTTCCTCAATATAATTTATATTATTTATATAAAAAAAATGAAGAACCTAAATTAACAATTATAAAAAGAAAAGAGATAATATATATAGCAAAACAAGTCTCTGCTTATTGTCTGTCTTATAAACGAGACGATATATTTGAAACTGAAGAGATATTTATAAAACATATTGAATATATATTACCATACGGAGATACACCATCTGTAAGAAAAGCAATTGAAAGAGTAAATTTTTTCTTTCCTAAGTTAAACTATGAACCTCATATTTCGGCACATAATCAATCTATTATTAAAAGACAATCTATTATTAAAGAACATATTAATCCTAAAGGACTTAAAATTAAGTCGGGAAAAGTCATCGTAACATTCGATTAATGTCATAAATTTGATTTGATTTAAAGATTTAAATATATATATAATACAAATGGATACAATTATTGATGCTATTCGTAATACTACTAACTTTTATAAGAACATTGATGGATCTGATAAATTGGATGATAAGGGTAATAAAATACCTAAACCACCTTTAAAAGATTCTACTATCAAAAGTTATTCTTCTACATTAAATAAAATTAAAGAAGTCATTGAAAATAATGATGAAAAAGAATATAATTTTGAAGATTTATCATGGTTAAATAGTGTTAATAGTGTAATTAAAATATTTAAAGATTTAAATTTATCTGATACAACTCTTAAAAATTATTATAATGTTATAGTCGTTGTTTTAAAATCACTAAAATCTGATGTTCAACTTATTAACAGATATTCTTACTTGAGAGATCAATTAAATAAATCATATCAAAAAGAACAAAAAACTGGTATCATATCTGACAAACAAGCACCTAATTTTATTACTAAAGAACTATATGAACAATATATTGATCACATTGAAAAATTACCTGATACATTAAGTAATCTTACTTTATTATCTATTTTAAAATTATATCAGTTCTTACCTACAAGAAATGAATTAGCAGAACTCAAAACTATATCTAAAGAATATTTTAATTTGATGGATGAAGATAAAAGAAGAAAAAGTAATTGGGCTGTATTTACAGATAAGAATATTACATTAGTTATCTATAATTATAAAAATGATAAAGTATATGGTGTATATAAAGAAAAATTACCTAAATCTCTGGTTAAAATTATTAACAAAATGGTAGAAAAAAAAGATGAAATGTTTCCTGATTCTGATAATAGTTTATTTGTGAATTCAAGGGGAACACCATTAACTAAAAATTCATTATCTCAACTGCTTATTAGGTCATCTGAAGAATATTTTAAAGATACAGAAGATATCAAAGGTAGGATATCAACAACTATGATTCGGAAAATATATGCGTCTGACTTATCAGCAGAGAAAAATGAACAACAACAAAAATTAGCACAGAAGATGAAACATTCTGTTGATACACAAAATTTAGTATATGTAAAGAAACCTAAACCGACTTAATATTTAGACTATTTAATATGGTGGAGCAACATACGATTCACCTGTCTTAGTCTGTCTTGTTCGAAATTGTTTTCCAGTTACTTTTTTAGCACCACCTCTTTTAACTCCACTACCAGATGCTCTAACATTGTTACCCCCAGTATTAATATTTCTTTTAAGATAAGTTTTACCCGGCTCAATCACTGGTGCTGGAACTCCCGTGATTAATTCTTGTTTTAGAGCAGAGGCACCAAATGTCTGTCCTCTGATTAATTCTGCTCTTTTAATTTGTTGAGGAACAGTCTTTTTATCTTTAACAGGCGCTCTTTGTTTTCTACGAGTTTTTTTATCATCTACTTTCATGAGATTGTCAATTTCTTCATCTATAGTTCCTGCTTGTTTCTTCTCACTTACAAATCCATACATAGTAGCAAGGTCTTTACGCATCTCCCGTCCATCTGATACAAATTTAATCATTATTGAAGTTTCTCGTGGTGTATGATCTTTTAATATTTCTGCTTCTACATTTTTACCACGCAGATTCATCAATACTCTCGCACCTTTCTTTAGTTTAGATCCATCTCGTTTTATAAGGTCTTTTACATATTGTCTGCGTTCTGGAACAGAATGTTTTGATATTGGGGTTTTTCTGTATTCAGAGATATTCATTTTATAAATTAATAAATATTTTATTTATTTTATAATATTTATTTTCCTATCTTTTTCATTGTTTCATTATGTGCTTTTGTAAAAGATTTCCCTTCACGCATCAACTTCCTCATCATAGTCATATGTTTTGGTGTATGGTGTTCTTTATGTTGTTTTAATTTATCTTTTTGTAAATCAGTTAAACTTGTTTTTACTGTTGTCTTTTTAGTTGAATTTTTATTACTATACATTTATATATATACTTATTTTTTTTTATTTTCGTCTAAAATTTGAGACACTATATTAAATCTATTTGGATTCAATTGTTTAGTTATCTTATATATAACACTTGAATATGGATCAACTTCCGCAAGAGACTGGTCAGGATTATGTATTGATGTTGTTATTGATGATATTATTTTAGGTCTTGTAAATACAAAATCTAACGGTGAATCTAATGATACAAAATAATCACCGTAATCATTCGATTTAGGTATAGTAGCAATAACTGGAAAAAGTTGTCCTGAATCTTGACCACCTATATATTGAGAATCGTCTAATACATCAGACCTTATACAAAAGTATGGACTGATTAATTTTCTCGGTAATCTTGGTGCTGATAATTTTATAGATGATGCTGGTTTTGTTATTGCTACATATTGTTCATATTTCATACCTTTTCTAAAATAATCTACTATTGATGTTACATTAAAACTCATCGTTGATGGTAGTTGTAAATTATATATACCTGCTCCCCATATATTTGTTGCTAAATCCATTGTTGCTAATTGATCTACTTCAGCATTTGTCATAGCATATGGTAATAAATCTTTGTTATCATTACCCACTCTTGTAGTCTGGTCATTGAGACTTGTTGATGAAGCATTAAACTGATTATAATCAAATCCTAATATACCCCATATTCCATTATTCCATTGTGTTTCACTATATCCAAAATCTCTTATTATTATCCCACTTAATTGATCAAATATTGTCCATTTTGAAAATGATGGATTTAAAAAATCTATATCATATGGATTCCCTCCTATTGTTAATCCCGTTTCTGAATTAGCACCATATGGTATCATATCTGGTGTATAATTATTACTAAATATCCGTTTATTTATTTTATATACTTTATCACCTGCTGTAGCAAATTCTTCTACATTTGTTGAACCAGCATTAAATCTGTTTTGAATTCTTTCAGATGTATGTAATTGTGAAAACTCAAATTTGTTACTTGTAGTATTATATTCCAATAATGGTTCATTAGCACCCATATATAATTTTTGTTGAAATAAATATGTCTCTAATTCATCTGTTGTATATGCTGTAGGTAATTGATAATTGAATGAATTGGTATCTGGTGGATTTCTATTCCATCCACTTAATATACCATAACATACATTACCATAAGCCATAAAATGAGAATCTACACCTATTTGTGTTTTTCTTTTAATATTACTACCATTTGTCCCTCCATCATTTAACATAAAATATGGATTCGGTATTGATGTAAAACTCGCACTTAATGTTGAATCATCTAAGAATCCAAGTTTTGATGTTGTTACTGATATTACTTCTAATCCAAGAGAATCTATATGTTTTTTAAATATACCATAACTATATCCACTTTCCCAAGAATCACCTTCCGTCTCTATATTTTCATATGCTGGATTAAAATCTACAAATACAGGAACACTTTGTAAATGTGGAACACCATTCTCATAATCTTTTAAATAATCTGTTCCAAGTTGTCTTTCCAGTGTGTTATCCACTGATTTCCTTTGTGTATCATTTACTATGTTCATATGTAAAAATCTACTATTATTCTCTGTTGTAAAACCTCTATATTGATTATATTTATTCTCAAATAGTTCTGGATGTTTTCCTTGTTCAATAAATACATCTTTTAATTTTCTCATATATTCTTTATTATTCCATAGTTCTCCTAATATAATTGTATGATTATTATAATCTGTTGATGATGGATCATTTGATACTGGAGCATCCATATCAAACATAGAGGCATTCATATTAGTTTCTATAGCCAGACAGGCATATGATATGTTAGGAACAGCCCCAGCCACTCGTGAATTTAAAAGGTCTTTATAATAAGACAGAAATTCTCTACCTTTTATAAATAATTCTGGTCGTTTTACACCTATATGTTGATGACCTGCTAAATACAGTAATGACCTATCATCATCTGTTGTTGATGATTCCCATTCATCATAATATGCTTCATTTAATGTTGTGGTTGAACCAGCATAAAATGTATGATATGTTGGTGAATTTATTTCTACAGTTGCTGACCTATATTGTAATATATTTATAGCCTTATAAGTTGCTATTGATTCTATTGTCTGTATCTCAGGTTGTGATTGTTTTCGTAATTTATTTGTTATCAAACTTGCTACACTTTCTGGAGATTTAAATCCTGTATCTATATCTATATCTAATTTTTCAATATATTCTATGTAATCTAATTGTGCTGGTGATGTTAATGAACCATTTACTATATCTGGTAATGTTGTATCTGTTTGATTACCATATCTTGTCTCTGTTTGAATAAATATCCTCATCCTTTTATTATTCATAACTGGTCTTAATATATTTACTTGTGATGAATTCACATCAACATATTCGAACCAATAGTAATCATCATCACAATAAAACATAGATAATTGATCATAATTAAATGTTGAACCTGTTTCTGTTATTAATGCTGAATTATTATATGGACGACCTAATGCTACTGAATCGTGTGAAGTATTCCAATCTGTATTTAATAATGCTGATGAATATACAAATCTTCTTGGTAATCCAAATGTATTTTCTCCATTATTAGTTATATAATAATTATATAATAAAGATGTTTTATTTGTAAATATTTCTTTTTCTTCAGATGTATTTGATGCTGTTACTCTTTCATATCCCATTACTTTACTATTTGATCCACTAATAAGATTATGTTTTGTTATTTGTGTATATGTTAATGACCGTCTTTCTAATAAGTCGTTTGTAATCTGTATCGCATTATCATCTGAACCAGTCTCAGATATATATGCTTGATGTATAGATACTGTATCTCCAGCATTCACTTTTATACCATCTCCCATCTTATTTGTATATAAGGCTGGGGTTGTTGTATTACCACCCTTATATTCAGATGATTGTTGAACTGAACAGTCAAGTAAAACTATGTGTTCTGACATATTATTATATTATAGAAATTTATTAAAATTTATTAAAAACATACATCAAAGAATCCTTCTTGTCCATATTTATGTCCTAATGCTGAATTGATTTTATTCTTTACAATAGTTTTCTGATTCTCTTCTTCAAACTTAACTTTCTTTGCTTGTTTTCGTGCTTTTCTTTTTACTTCATACTCTTCTAATGCTTCTTGTGATGCTTTTTTAGTAATTTTAATAATATCATCATGAGTTATATTATTTGTTATATTCTCTGTCTTATGAACTACATTATTTACTACTGGTCTTTTTGCTTCCATCTCTTGTTTCTTTTTTTCGTCTTTCTTTTGAGTCGGTGTAGGCATCTCTCCTTTTTGTCTTAGTTCTTTATTCTTTCTTCTTGTCTCTAATCCTTTTGCTCTTGCTATAGCAAGTTTCTCTAATGCTTCTGGTGTCATTGTTCTTGTCCTTTTAGGTTTTTTAATAGTAGGAGCATTTTCTAATATCTCTGATTTTTTAAATACATCATCTACATCTATCTGAACCTTTTCAGGTAAAGGTTCAGGTTCAGGTTCAGGTTCGATTTCAGGTTCTATTTCTTCTTCTGTATCAGATTCTATAACTACTTCAGGCATTTTGTCCATATTGATTATATTTCTATAAAATATTTTAATTATTTTTTATAAATTTTTATTAAAATCTAAATATTGTATATAATGAGTGAAAAAATGTTCATGAAAGCACCATCCATTATACCAGTTCAAGAAGAAGCACCAGATAAGCGTATCAAACCAGTTCATCCTAATTTTATAAAACCTCCCGCATTACTACTGGGTATAGGGGCAGTCAAGTCAGGTAAGACCACACTAATAAACAACTTATTATTAAGACCATATGAAGAAGGATTTTATGGACAGGATTATTTCGATAATGTTCATATTATATCAAATACCGTGCGAAATGACCCCACAGCACGATACTTATTAAAAGCATTTGATGTTGAAGACCATTATACAGATGGTATGATTACTGATTTAGTAAAAAAACAAAAATCATATGGTGAAAAGAAAGATATGCCTTTCATAGCATTATTATTAGATGATATACTTGGATCAAATATGAAAAGAAATAATGAAATTAGTTTCCTTGCTACCAGATACAGACACCACAATATAGGATTAATGGGTATATTCACACAGAATTTTAAATCTGTTGATACTATATTAAGAAATAATGCTACTGATATTATCATTTTTAAACAGACAAATAATAAACAACTTATACAAATAGCAGAAGAATTTCATCCACCTTTTCAGAGTATAGAAATGTTTTTAAAAATATATCACAAAGCAGTTGCTAAAAAATATGATTTCTTATATCTAAAAATACAAGAAGGTAAGGCATTAAGGTCTTTTGAAGAAGTTATATATGATGATGGTAAAATGTTAGGTGAGGATGTAGAACTACCAGAAGATGTAAAATCTGTCATAGATGAGGGTAATTCAGCGTCTAAATAATTAGACACTTGCTCCCACCATTCACTCCATAATTGATATAGGGATTTTATTTATCACAATATTTCTTAGGTTAAATCTGAATTGCTCACTTGCTCCCTTAAAAAATATATCTTCTAACAATACTAAAAAAAAATAAAAAAAAATAAATAAATAATAAAAAAAAAATTTCACATGATACGAATATAATATTTCAAAGAGCAATTAGTAATTAGGGTAATTCATTATTTTATATACTAAGATTAATTATTATATATATATTTTGTTCTTAATTATAGAGTGATATAAAAGGGTAATTCAAAACTGATAAAAAGATATAAATTTAGTCTGGTATAAATTATTTTATATATATTCTGTAGTTAATTATGGAGTGAAAGTGATGAGGGTAATTCAGACTTAATAATAAGTCGCTATTACACCTTTTTATATATAATAAAAAAAGGGACTCGGTTGTATTTCTAAAAATTTATATTATATATAATATAAAATGAATGAATCAATAATTCAAAGAATATCAGAAATGATATACGGTGATACTGATCCAACAAAAGATCAAAAAAGATATGTAAAGACAAAGTTTGATAAAATACTTTCTGGTGAAGAAAGTTTATATATTAGAGATAAATCACAATCAACAAATCTTGTAGAAGGTATATGTCAATTAATAAAAGAACTTGAAGATTCTATAAAAAAGAAAAGACAAAAGAAACAAGTTAATAATGATGTAGTAAAACAAAGTGATTGGGATTTTATATCGAATAAATATCAAGATGTGTTAGTAGAAATAAAACAAGTTAAAGATGAATGTAATCAAAAAATTAAAGATGTAGAAAATGAATATTATATGAAACTGAAAAGTGATCTTCTTGATACAAAACCTCATCAAGATTTAATAAATCAATATATTCAATTAGATGAAGAACATATAAATTTACAAAATAAATTACACAGAAGTGATGAAAAGATTCAAGAACAAAGAGCAACAATAGATGGTTTATATGAAACAATGTCTAAAGTAACTGCTGATAATAAAGATAATAGTAAAATAAGAAAACAAATAGAAAAAGAAATGTCTAAAAATGAAGACGAAACTAAAAAACAATTACAGAAACAAGTAAATAATTTAAAAAAATTATTGAAACTTGAACAAGATAAGAATGTGTTGTTAATTAATAATTCTTTATAATATATTCTTTAACAATTTTATCTTTTTTTCTTGTATTATAATTAAAAGTAATCTCAATACAATTGAAATCTTTGAATAATTCAGTTGTTATAGGTGTTATATCAATTGATAATACAAATTTACCTTTTATATTTTTTAATATATCAACCATTTCTTTGAAATCAATACCAGATTGATATTCATAATAATTTTTTTTTAAAGCAATATCATAAGGTGGGTCAAGATAAAATAGAGTATCTTCAGAATCATATTGATTTATAATATCTTTGTAATCATATTGTTTTATAATTACATTTTTAAGAATGTCTGAATAGATAGACAAATCTTTTTTATATGTATGATTTGTATGACGAGAAGTTGTAAATACATTACCCATTCCATTAAATGAATGATGAGTTACATATAATGATTTATATAAATCTTTATCACCATTTTTAATATCATCTCTAAACTTATTCCATAAAGTTTTATCAGGTATCCAATCATAATCATTATTATTAAATGTCTTATTATTTAGACATAATTCTTGAACTTGTGTAAATATATTATATATCATTGGATCTAAATCATTTAATACAGATTGTTGAACAGATGGTTTTTGTAAAAAGATAGCACCACTTCCTAAGAAACATTCAACATATATTTTATGTTCTTTAAAATGTTCTATAATATCTTTACTTTTTTTATACTTACCACCAAATCTTGAAAATATTAACTTCATATAATATATAATATTATATTATCGTTTTTTTTCCGACTTATTACTAAGTCCTTTATAATCAAAGACATTTTTACTTCTTACTTTCTTACTTTGAGCAATACTATCTTTGACTTTGAATTGTAATGATGAATTTGGTTGTCCATTATTTAACACAGGTTTCATATAAGTAATCTTGGGCATATTAATATGTGAAATATTTTTAATTTAAAATATAATATTATTAAATATATAAATGAGTTTGTTGATAACCAGTAATACCCCACAAAATGACGCAGGACAACTTACTGATGGTATTAATCGTCCATTCAGTTATACTAATCATTTACAAGATACATTAAAAATACCTGCTAATTCTGAAATAGCAGTTCAATCTGTAAAGATAAATAGAGATGGTGTTATCTCTATTAATAATGGACAACAGGCAGGTATATATTTTGGTGAAGAATTAACTTCAGGACAAACTAACAGAGAGGTTAATTCATTTGTATCATCAAACAGTTTATTATATGAAGATGATCAAACTGGTGGTGGTCAATTTGGTGATGAATTTTTTGTAGGTAGTGTAGAAAATGTAGCAGAATTGATACAAAGAACGGGTAATAGAAGTATGGCTCATCCTAATTTACTTGAAAATAATGATAGTTCTCTAAACCCAGGATTTAAATGTTCTGCGAAAAGAAATGCTTCAACACAAAATTTTGAAGGATTTGAATATACTCTGCGTAATGCTGATAGTAGTAAAAATGCTTCTAATATATCAACAAACTGGTTAGGTAGTGATGGTAGGGAATATACTAAAACAGGTTTAACTTTAAAAAATACTACAGGTGAATTTGATTATGCGATTGGTGTAGATTTTCCATTATCACAAGCATCAGGGACATTTTCAGCATCAATTACAGAATATGATATATTTCAGGAAATAGGATTAACAAGATGTTTAGGGGATACAAATATAGGAGCAGGTGGAGAGGAACAATATGTGCCTGACTGGTTCGATGGTTCTGGTGAAGATTTCTATGACTATCAAGTAGAAATAGAAAATGATAATGTAATTAAAGTATTTCATGCTACAGAAAATGGGGGTGCTGAACTTGAATTAGTAGAATATGATTATAGATGGATGAATGGTGGTGCTTATTTTAATGCTTCTGATGATGGAATTGAAAGAGTAGATTTTATTGTTAAAGGTGAAAGAGTAAAAATATCATTGTTCAAAGGTGCTACAGAATATGTATTAACTGATGGGACAAATAATACATCAGCAAGTAATGTAAAACCTACTTGTATGACTACTCGGTTTTTATTTCCTAAGATAAGATTAGAAAATGGTGGTAGTATTGATATAAGGGGTTTTGATGGTGTAGATCTTAAACACTTTGCTTATGGTAATGATCTATTTGGAATTGCTACTAATTTATCTTTTGAAATTACACCATTTCTTGACTGGTGGCCTAATCATTTTGATGATGATGAAGCAAAAACTATGGATATAGATTATGTAAAATCTCTTGTATTTACAAACCAAAAAGGTCTTAATGCGAGTGGTCAAGTAGATTATGAAACTGCTATTGTAACAGGATTTGATACAAGATATGAATATACTACGGGATTAAATACAGAATCTTTACTTGGATT
>Ga0181420_1000490_pt1 | contig 15755 bp, 17 predicted proteins | sample 43SPOviralmetaG_FD_130145 | JGI IMG/M metagenome (GOLD analysis project Ga0181420, IMG submission 130145) | Marine viral communities from the oligotrophic San Pedro Time Series (SPOT) site, San Pedro Channel, CA, USA - 43 SPOT_SRF_2013-05-22 | ecosystem: Environmental > Aquatic > Marine > Strait... | reverse complement strand
GGTCGCTAGTACTTATATTAGCTGCTTGTTTGGACCCGGGTTCGATTCCCGGCATCTCCACTAAGAATACACGATATGGGGATGACTGGATTTGACAGCAAGTAAGGGTATAAGGAAGACCAAAGCAGTAACCGGCAAACAGGTTAAAACGGCGAACGCTTCTGTTTTTGCTCTTATGTACGCAATTAGAACTCTTGCAAAAGAGACTACTGCTACTGAGCAAACAGTTGCAATGGCTGCCTAAAAGGCACCCTAGCCACACGGCAAACAAGGATCATGTCGTAAAAATCCTAGAAGAGCAGCTTAGGCTGCTCTTTTTTTTATATATTTATTTTCGTATATTATAATATCCATATATGAAAAATTTAATTCTATTATTTTTAGCGTTAGTTACGTTAAATGTTTCAGCACAAGACAACAAACCGTCTTTTAAATCTAAAGTAAAAAAAACATTCAAATTCGCAACATTTTATGGGGCAGTTAATGGAGGAAATTCAATATCCGATGTAGATATATTTAGTGTTACAAATGGATTAGAAACATCAACAATAGAAACACCATTTGATTATTCTGTTACATTTGGTGTAAGAAAAATCGCCAGATTTGGATACGAAAACAGAGCAAACACATTTTATAATGGTACAGAAAATTCTTTTTCAGATGCAGCAACAATTGGTAAAATAAAAGGCTTTGAATTTTTATTTGAGGGTGATTATACAAGACAGCAAGGCACTAACTTCTTAAATCAAAATCACTTTTTAAGATATGTTGCGGATAAATGGGTAGTAAAGATAGAATATTTACAAGATGGTTTTGCTGATATAGAATATTTTGAAGCATCACAAAGGTATAGACAAAAGGTAGGAAAAAAACTATCATTTAATATTGGAGCAGCACAAAGACTATCAGAACCATATGGGTATAATCCATTAGATGAATGGATGTTATCTAATAATAATTTACACTATACACAATTAGCACTTCAAGAAGGGTACACAGTACAATTTGATGGATTAGGGGGGATAGAATATTTCGACCCTTCAAGTAACTCAGTAGCAACAAGCACAGAAGTTTGGGAGGCAGTTGTTGTACCAACAGTATTAGCAGACTATACAGAAAAGAAAAGAAATCAATTAGACCAAACCTTACAATATTCATTAGTTATGGGATTTGATTTTTATCATTACACAAAAACATTTTGGTTACACTCATGGGGTAATTTAATGCCATATCATTATGATGATGGTGGTGAATATTCATACCATAAATTTAATGATGGGCAGTGGTTAGATTACTCAGGAGGACTAATTTTCGGTTATAAATTTAGTAAGAGTCTAGGAATATTCCTAGAGGGTAAGTATAACAAATATTGGAATCGTAATTGGCATGACTTTTCAGTTGGTCTAAATTACGTAATTTATTAAAATTATGGCAAAAGAATTAAACGAAGACACGTCCTTTAAAGTTAGTATTAAATCATTAGTAGGAATAGGAATAGGTATGGCCACCTTAATAGGAATGTATTTTACATTACAAGCAGATATAGCAGAAGCTAGAACATTACCAGAACCCCCAGCTCCTGAAGTAACAAGAATGGAATTTGATATGAAAGATCAAATGATAAGACAAACAATTTTAACAACTCAAGAAGATGTAAAAGAAATAAAAGAAGATATTTTACGTATTGAGCAAAAAATTGATAAACTAAATTAAAACATATGAAAAAATTATTATTTACATTATTATTATTTTTATTTTCAACACTTAGTTATTCTCAAACAATAAATTGTAAAAATTACGATATTTGTGTAGTAGAATTTAACGCAGGTTGGAATGATGTTAATGGAGTAAATTGGTTAAATAATTTAACTGATTGTGGTATTAAACAAATAAAAATAGATAGTGAAGAAGGAAAAGCATTCCAAGCAAAGTTTAATATAGTAGTTGTACCTACTGTTATAGTATTTAATGGAGAAGAATTAAAAAGATACCAAGCTGATTTAAGTTTTAAAATATCAGCTACTAAAGACGAAGTACAAGGACTTATAGATGAAACATTAATGGATCAATTTTAAATTAAAATAAAAAAATATGAAAAAGTTATTATTATTATTAGCATTACTACCAACATTATTATTAGCCCAAAATAGTTGGGTAAATATCGAATTTGATTTCGACGGATATGCAGACGAAGTTACATGGAATTTATACAATTCAACAGGAGATACATTAGCATCAGGAGGTGATTACCTAAATGGTCAAGAATCAGCATTCTACCAAATAAATTTAGATTCAGGCGATTATACATTTGAATTATTAGACGCTTGGGGAGATGGGTTAGGATACCCACCAGATAATTTAGGTTGGTGTCATGTTTATAATGACTGTCAAGATACTCTATTTTATGCAGAAGGTAATTATGGTTTTGGCTTAATAGAATCATTAACATTAGCACCTTGTGCACCTCCAACTCCACCAGTTTTTGGATGTTTAGATACTTTAGCAATCAACTATGACTCATTAGCAACTGTGCATGATGAGTTTTTATGTGAATATCCCGACTGTGAAGGTTGGGGAGAACCTTTTGTAACACAAGAATGTGTAGGAGGTTCAGCACTTCTTTATTATAATTGGGAATCTTCTGAAAACCCTAATTGCAATGTAATTCAAATATCTTATGGTAGTGATAATGCAACTAATGCATATAATTTTGATGTAGATATAGATAATGGCCTATGGGGAGTATGGGCAGGTAATGGTACAATGCCACCAAATTGGAATGAAGAATTTTATTTTATAGCAACATTTGCTGATAGTACAATATCAGATACTATATTATATACACCATACCCATGTACACAAGGTTGTACAGATCCTGATGCTCCTAATTACAATCCTTGGGCAAATATAGACGATGGTTCTTGTGGAGGTCAATCATGCGACGCAGGTTTTACTCCTTTAACAATAGAAGTAACATTAGATAACTGGCCAGGCGAAACAGGTTGGTCTTTTGTTAGTGGTGATGGTTCTATGGATATATCAGATGGAACATATAATTATCAAGACGTAGGACAAACTTTTACATATAATGTTTGTGCAATGGAAGCAGGCTTTGAATTTATTGTATCAGATACTTATGGTGATGGTTTAGGAGGTTCAGCTACTGGTGGAACATTAGATGGAGAAATATTAATTACTGGATGTAATGGTGATACAATTACTTCACTATCAGATGGTACTTGGTTAGATGCATCCCAAAATAACGTAGGAGTTGGTTTTGGTAGTGTAGCTTATTCTGGATGGAGAAACGTCCCAATCTGTAACACTACAACAGAAATACTAGGTTGTACAGATCTATTATATCAAGAATTTAACCCATTAGCAAATACAGATGATAGTACATGTACTACTTTACATATCCCCGGGTGTATAGATACATCAGCATTTAATTATGATTTAGATGCAACACAAATGGAAATAATCCCAAACTGTAATTACGAATTATGGATTGGGGATGCTGGCGCAGATGGTTGGGGTAATTCATTTTTAGGAGTTGTACAAGGAGGCAATCAATGGACTTTTACAATGGGACCGGGCCAATATGAACAAACTTTCCCAATTTGGTTAGATACAGATAAACCAGTTGATATATTTTATTTTGAAGTAGGTGGACAACAAACACCTCCAGAAGAAGTAGAATTTCAAACTTTACATAATTCTTTTAAACTAACAAATGCCGATGGTGTTATATTAATATACGAAGGATGGAATCCATTTGCTAATAATGGTCAAGGAGCCCTTCAACCCTTCGAAGCCCCACTATTTACAAAATATAGTGCACTCCCTTATTGTGGAAATTACTGTATACCTTCAATTTTTGGTTGTACAGATTCAACTGCCTTTAATTATAATGAAAATGCTAACACAGATGATAATTCTTGCATCCCAGTAATAGAAGGATGTACAAATGATCTAGCATTTAATTATGATTCATTAGCTAATACAGATGATGGTAGTTGTGTTTCAGTAATAGTAGGTTGTATGGATTCAACAGCATTTAATTACAATGAAGACGCAAACGTTGATGATTCATCTTCTTGCATCCCAGTTATAGAAGGTTGTATGGATGATACTCAATTTAATTATAATCAAGCAGCAAATACAGACAATGGTTCATGTGAACCTTTTGTATATGGTTGTACAGATCCTACTGCTACAAATTATGACCCAACAGCAAACACAGATAATTTTAGTTGTATACCATTTATTTATGGTTGTACAGATCCAACAGCCTTTAATTATAATGTATTAGCAAATACAGACGATGGAACATGTATTCCTGTTGTATTAGGGTGTACAGATCCATTAGCAATAAATACAGACACACTTGCTAATACTAATTTTGGTTGCATTTACCCAATACTTGGATGTACAGATCCAACAGCTTTTAATTATGATGTTAATGCAAACACAGATGATGGAACATGTGAAGCAGTAGTTATAGGATGTACAGACGATACAGCATTAAATTACGATTCAACATCAAATACAAATTCAGGATGTATTTATGCAATTTTAGGTTGTACAGACCCAACAGCATTTAATTATGATATAAACGCCAATACAGATGATGGTTCGTGTATAGATGTAGTTATTGGTTGTACAGACCCAACTGCATTAAATTACGATTCAATAGCAAATACAAATAATGGGTGTATATATCCAATATTAGGATGTACAGACCCAGATGCATTTAACTACAATGTAGATGCAAACACAGATGATGGAACATGTATTCCAGTTATATTAGGATGTACAGACCCAACTATGTTTAATTATAATTCAATAGCAAATACAGATAATGGTAATTGTATTCCATTTATTTATGGTTGTACAGACGATACAATGTGGAATTATAACCCCTTAGCAAACACTGATAATGGAACATGTGAAGCATTTGTATATGGATGTACAGACAATACAGCACTTAACTTTGATCCATTAGCAAACACTTTAGACAATTCATGTTGTTATATTGGTGGTTGTACAGATTCAACAGCAATTAATTATGATCCAGATGCTTGTTTTGATGATAATAGTTGTGTACCTTTAATATATGGTTGCACTACAGTAGGAGCAGATAATTATGATCCATCAGCGAATGTAGACGATGGAAGTTGTTTATGGGATGCTGGTTGTTATGGAGGGCCAGGAATACCTTATTGGTTAAATGATGGGTGTTACGCTTGGGTAATAGATGTAGATTCATATTGTTGTACAGATAATTGGGACACTTCATGTCAATCAATGTATGATTATTGTACCGAAGGGTGGCCTACATCATTAGATGATATTTCTACACTAGGAATAATTGTTTACCCTAATCCAACAGAAAATATAATTACAATAGAAACAAGACTTGACATTAAAGTAGAAATTTATGATATAATGGGTAAATTATTAATTCTTGATGAAAAAAATAAAAGAATAGATATGTCAAACTTCGCAGATGGTTTATATCATTTATCTATTTTACACAATAATAAAAGATATAGTAAACAAATAATAAAACAATAACCAGTTTTTAAAATAATTTTATATTTATATAGGAATAATATACGACAACTATGGCAAATAATAAATTTTACGGATATAATCCAAAAAAAGAAAAAACAATACCTAATGATGGTAATCGTTTAGATAGAGTAAATCCATATGAATTTAGAAAAGGTATGGATTATGAATTAACTACTTTAGGAGTTACACGATTGCAAGAATCAACTCCCGAAGAAAGAGAAAAAGTAACAGAAGTAGTACTGAAAAACCTAGAAGAACATGGAGGATATTATTCAGCATTAATCCAATTTAATGGAGGTATGAATCATGGTTCAAAAATAACAGAAACTTCATTTAAAAAATGGCTAGAAAATGAAAAAGGCCAACCTGGAACTAATATGGTAGAAGTTGGAACAGAATTAAAAAACGATAAAATGACAGCATTAAAAGAAGCCATTAAAAAAGAAATAGGTAGTATATTATTAGAAGGAAGAAAAAAGAAAGGAAAATCAGAAGATGATTTTGATAAAGAACCAACTAAAAAACAAGTAAAAGGTTTAGATAAACAAATAGCATCTTTAGATAGCGAAAGAGAAAAAATAGAAACAGAAAAGAAAAAACTTCAATCTGAAATAAAACCTTTAGTACAAGATTTTAATAATAAGAAAATAAATATAGATGTTTATAAAAAAAGAATTGGAGATAAACCTCAAAGAATTAAGGATATTATAGCTAGATTAGGAGAAATTGAAAAAGAAAAAGAAGCTGCACTTGAAGAAATAAAAACAGAAAGATACTCAGTAGCAGAAACAGTAATGACTAGAGAAGTACATAGAAAACTTCTTGAAATTATTAAAAATAAAGGAGTAAATTTACAAGAAGGGGCAGAAGGAGTAAGAATTTATTACGAAATAGCAAAAATTGCATACATGGAAGGCCTAACAGCTGGACTTACAGATTAATAAAACTAATAGTTATGAATAAGATTAAAAATTATTTTAAAAGGTTGTGGGATGCGCTTTGGAACTCAACAACAATAGATGAAAAAGCCGAAGCAGCATTAAAAGAAACAAAATCTAGACTCAAAGAAATGAAAAAAGAGCTAGTAGATGTTAAAAATGCGTTTAAAAATGTCGCAAATCAATCAAAAGACGTTTTTGATGCAGCAAAAGGAAAAAAAAGAAAAGGAAGAAAACCTAAAAATTACAAACGTAAAACCAAATAATAATAATTCAAAAATTAATAAAAAATGACTTTAAAAGAATTACAACAAATGATCAAAGAAGAGTTTGACGCTCTTCAAAACGAAACTGAAGGCGACGCTTTAGATGTAGCCGTTAGTGATGATGATATAGATGTAGACGCTGAAGCTGGTGAAGAAGAATCATCAGAAGATATACTTCGTAACATTTATGATATGTTAAAAGCAAAATTTGAAGCTGAAGATGAATTAGGAGATGAAGAAGGAGGTGATGAGATGCCAGCTGAAGATGATGTTGAAGAAACTATGTATGAAGGCGAAGATGACATTGAAGAGAACGCAACAACAGAAACTAAATTCCAAAAAACAGGATATGCTCCAGGAGGAAAAGGAAAAGGGGGTACTGGATATGATGGTAAAACAGGAGGAAAAGGATCCACTGGGTATGATGCTAGTTCGAAAGCTCTTCAAGAAAGATTTCAAAAATTAGCAAACATTATTAAGTAATAAAATACTTATGACTCTCGATGAGTTATTATTAGAATGGTCTTACAGGTCAGAAAGGGGATATCCATGTTTGGATAACCCTTCTGATGTCTCTGTTTTAAAACAAATACTAAAAGAACTTAATTTACCTGTTGATGAGATAATTGATCAATTAGAAGAAGAGGATATTGATATTAGTGTAGATGAAGTTCCTGAAGAAACTCCTGAAGAAACTCCTGAAGAAGCTCCTGAAGAAGCTCCTGAAGAAGCTCCTGAAGAAGCTCCTGAAGAAGCTCCTGAAGAAAAATCTAAAGAAGAAAAACCAAAACCCGAAACATCACCAACATTAAGTGAATATGATGAACTTATTGCATCGGTATTTAATGGGGAAATTCCTAAATCAAAAAACACATATAATTTTTCTAAATCTACTTTTGATGAACAAGTTAAAAAAGATGATTTAGAAGTTTGGAAAAAATTATGGACTATTAAACCTAAGAAAAAAACAGGAGACAAAACAGAAACATTAGGGGTAGGAAAAGGAGAATTATCATTATATTGGTTATATAACCACTCAAACTCAATTACATCAGGTAAATTAGCAGAAGGTAGAGGAGATGATGCTCCTGATTTATGGTTTGGTGGGGATGGTGTAGATGGTGTGGAAGTAAAAGCTTATGGAAAACCAAACGGGATGATAGATTTAGGTAGATTTGGTAAATTTAGAGATAATTTAAAAATATTAAATCTTATTTTTGGTATAAAAGGACTAGCATCTGTTTTTGATGGCAAAATAGAAGATCAAAAACAAATAAATGCATTATCATGGGATGGTAAAAATTTAAAGGAAGCTTTTGAATCTGTATCTGCTTTAAAAAAGGTAGATTTAGAAGAATTATCTAAAACTTTCCCTATATTTGGTACATTTTTTAAAAATATAACTTTTATAGATACTAGCTTAGAAGGATTTAAAGACGCAGAGGAAGGGTCTAAAAAAATGGCATTTAAATTTATAGGAGATAAATTAGCAAGAAAACCAGGATGGGGTGGTCATTTAGCAGACATGAGTGTAAATGGTTTTATAAGATTTTGGCATATAGATCAAAGTAGATTTGAAAGTTATGATGATATTTTAGGTAAAGCAGTAGTAGGTGCCTCTCAAGGTGCTATGAAACTACATTTTAATAAAATATTTGGTTAAAAATTTGGTTTTTTAAAAAAAGGTTATTACCCATAATATATGGAGGAAGAATATAACCCAAAAAATATAGATAAAGCCCTAAGATGGATGGAAAGTTCAGATGAACTTAGAGAAATAAATAGGGAATCATCACACATGTATAAGTGGTTTGATGAACATGCAGAAGATAACAACCTAAAATCCCAAACTTCCCTAACAGAAAATAAAAAAACAAATTATTTAGAAAAAATTAAAATACTATATATTTTAATATCAAAAAAAGGTAATAAAAAAGATCTTAATAAATTAGATAATATAAAATCACTTATAGAAACAACAGATTTTTTAAACTTAAACACAGAACTTAAAGAAAAAATAAAACAATATTTAATTTGGTGTAATAAAAAATATGAGAAATATTTGGATTCCCCAAAATAATTTATTAGACATAAATAAAATAATAATATGAAATATCAAAGACAACTTCAAATAGCTATGGAAAGATTAGATCAATCTTTAGCAAGATTAAGAAATTTAATTAAAAGAGGTGAAAACAAAGCAGCTATTCGTTTTATGGAAGAAGGAGAATTAAAAGACAGGTATGAAGAACTACAAAATATAATATCTATTTCTTCAGTAGGACAATTAGGGGCAAGAGGTACAAACCAAACAGGAGCATTTTAATATGTTATCAGCAGAACAAATTCAATCAAATTGGGATCGTTTTATTAACGAAGTAAAAACAAATATATCTAAAGAAAGAACAGATATATTAATTCCTTTTTTAGAAAAATACCAAGAAAGATTAATGATGATGCCGGCAGCATCTAAAAATTGGCACCATTCAGCATTTGCTGGTGGTTATATTGACCATGTTTTACGTGTATATGATTGCGCAAATGAATTATATAAAACGTGGAATAAAATGGGAGGTGATATATCCACATATACAATTGAAGAAATACATTTCGTCGCTTTATTCCATGATTTAGGCAAGATGGGTCAACAAGAAGGTGAATATTATCAACCAAATGATTCTCAATGGCATATAGATAAATTAGGTCAGGTTTATAAATTTAATACTAATATTCCTGCTATGAAAACCCCTGAAAGGGCTTTATTTTTACTTCAAGAAATTGGATGTAAAGTAACTCAAAATGAATATATATCTATTAAAATACATGATGGTTTGTATGATGAAAGTAATAAATTTTACTTTATGTCTAGTATGAAAGAAACAAGGTTAAGAACCCACCTACCTATATTAATTCACCAAGCAGATGCTATGGCTGCCCAAATTGAGTTTGAAGTTTGGAATAATGCAACAAATTCAATTCCAAAAAATGGATCTAAACCAAAAAATGCAAGTAAAGGAGATAAAACATTAAGAACCGCAAAAAAGATTAATACAAAAAACAATCCAAACTTATCAAATGCTACTTTGGATGTTATAGATTCTTTTTTTAAAGATTAAAATATGGAAATATTATTAATAATATTATTAACATTATCAATTACAATATCTTTTTTTGTTATTAGAAACTTAATATTAAAAAACGAAAAATTAGAAGATTTTATATCTAAACAAAGTGAGGCTATAAATGCGTGTGGTAAAAGATTAAAAGAAATAGATAATAAAAACATATTCTATGCTGATGATGAAATAGGATGGTTTTTTAAAGAAGTAAAAAAAATACAAGAAGCCTTAAATGAATTTACTTTAAAATAATTAAAAACATATATGTCGAATAAAGCCAAATGGGCCCCTCAGCCACCCCCCGAACCAGTAGACACTGGTTCTTCTACTCCACAACCTAAAAGAAGAGGTAGAAAAAGAACAAAAAAACAATATTTTACAGCTGATGTAGACTTAGCTATAAAAGAATATTTAGCATCTTCAAACCAAAAAGAAAGAGACTACATATTCGCTACAAGAATACATTATGCTTTCTATAAATTAGCCGAAAATTTAATACATACATTTAAATTTTATTATACAGAAGTAGATGATTTAGAAGATTTAAAACATGAAGTTATTTGTTTTTTATTAGAAAAATTAGACTACTTTAAACCTGAAAAAGGAACTAAAGCTTTTAGTTATTTTTCAATAGTAGGAAAAAATTATCTTATACTTTATAATAATAATAACTACAAAAAGAAAAAAAGAAAAGTAGATGTATTAGAAGCTGATGAAGATGATGGGGTAATACGTCAATTAGGAAGACCTGAACGTAAACAAGAATTAAAAACTTTTATAGATTATTTTACTGAATATGTTGATAAACATATATTTTCTTTATTTAAAAAAGAAAAAGACAGAAAAGTAGCAGACGCTATTAATAATCTCTTTAAACGTAGGGAAAATTTAGAAATTTTTAATAAAAAAGCTCTTTATATATACATCCGCGAAATGACTGATGTAGATACTCCTGTTATTACAAAAGTAACTAAAATTTTAAAAAAGAAATATAAAGACCTCTATACAGAATATGCTGAATCAGGATATGTAAGAATTTAAATTTTCCATATTTATAATAAAATAGCATATGGATTCATTAAACCAAATACTTTTTGATGATAAATCCTTTGGAGATTTATTAAAAGAAATTCACGGTAATCAAAAGAAAAAAGCAAAACAACTCGCATCTTTAATCGCTGAATTACGTCCTTTAGTACAATCATTAGGAGACGCTACTGTTGTAGTTCCTTTAATTAAGGAATATATGGAAATTAGCGTAAAAAATGATGATCAGTTAATAAAAATGGCAGCTATAGTACAACGTTTATCCACGGGAGCTACTTCAAGTGGAGATGGTGGTTTATTAACTAATGAAGAAATGAACCAATTAATGGAAGTAGCTGAAGAAATAGCCAAAACAGTAGAAAAACCAAAACAAATAGAACCCCCTAAAGATGGCAGTAGTAAGTAAAAACCCTTCAGGAAGATCTACAGTTAACTCTCCTAATGATTATGGGGGTAAATTAGTTCCATGTAAAGTTAAACAAATAATTCTAGACCCAAATTCTGAATTAGCTCAAACTTTTGGGGGGTTTGATGCTGTAGGTGTTGTATTTTTTAATAAAGTAGGAACTGATAGACCTATGGGGGGAAGTAACCCAAATGAAAAAGAAAAACCTTGGAATGATCAATATGATGGATGGGCATTACCTATGTTTCCTCATATAAAATATTACCCTCTTATAAATGAAGTAGTATCTGTAGTTACTACTACTAGTAAAGATTATTTAGATGATAAATTACAAGTTCAAAATTATTATTTTCCTCCTATAAATGTATGGAACCACCCCCACCATAATACATTACCAGCTCCTCAAAATTATTTAAATTTAAAAGAGAAAGGCCAATTTCAAAACCAAATAGAAGATTATGAACTTACTGGTTTAATAAGAAGACCATCAACAGGTTCTATTAATATAGGAATACCTTTAGGTAACTATTTTAGAGAACAATTAAAAATTAAACCACTTCTTCCTTACGAAGGAGATTACATAACAGAAGGAAGATTTGGTAATTCAATAAGGTTAGGAGCAACTGCAAGAGGTATAGCACAAGATGAACAAGGATTAGATAAATATGTTTTTCCAACTGGTAGTTTTGATACAAGAAATCCTTGGTCTTTAGGAGGATCTACACAAAATGGAGATCCAATAACAATTATTAGAAACGGACAAAATATAACTTTAGAATTAGAAGAAGATGAAGACGATTTTACACCTGAAGATGGTTATTCAGGAAGCCAAGGATGGGTACATACCACTGAAGATATAAATCATGACCCTTCATCTATATACATGACATCAACTCAAAATATAGCAAATTTTCAAGTAGCAGCCCCTATGTGTTGGTATTCTTTTGGTTTAAGTGCTATAGTTAAACAAGATAAAAATAAAGAAGCAGAAAAAATAGTAAAAAAACCAGATACAATAATAGATGAAAGAGAAATAGGAGAAGAAGGTGGCGAAGGAAATGGTAGTGGTGGGGGACCAAACCTAACATCAGATTCTAAAACAGAAGTTTATAGAGATAAGGGGACATCGCCTAATAAATATAGATATACAAAATTACCTGATGACACTTATTGGTATAAAGTAGGTGAAGATGGTGAGTGGATACAACAAACAAGCCCAGGAGGAATAGTCTCAATAGATGAAAGAATAAACAGTGATGGAGTAATACAATTAAATGATGAATCAATAATAAATATTAATCCTAATTTTGAATTCCCTGAAATAAACACTGAAAATATTACATCTATACCATTAACACCTTTTGGGGGTATAAATAATACAATTAATGAAGAAACTGCATTTCCTGAATTAAGTCAAAATATAACACAAGGGTTAGGAAGCCCTTCATTCCAAAGAGATGGATGGAGTTTTTATTTTGAACCTTTTGCACCCCTTAACAACACATCTATGACAGAATATAGACCATTAGCCATTAATAATGCAACAGGAGAGCAAAAAAGAGGTTATAATGTAGCTACACCAAACGATTCTGTATTAAGAATGTTAGAAGCAGAATTATTTGGTTCTAATGATGTTGAATATAACTTACCTATAGCTGCTCTTAAAGACCAAGAATTTGAAGGGACTAGTATTAGTGTAAACCACGAAATAGCAAAAACCGAAGCAAAATCTAATGCATTAGCAAACATATTAGAAGCAGCAGGAATATCAGAATTTAATTTTGTACAAACAGGTAATAATAAAAATATAGAAGAAGTATTTTCTAAAAATAAAGAAAAACAAATAACAACCGAAGGTATAATAACATATAAAATAACTCGTGTTTTTAAAATAATTTAAAATGTCAAATAGAACAATACCTAATACACCTAATATAACAGATTTTTTAGCTAACAATCCAGGAAGCATTTATACCCCTATATATCCCCAAGATTACGAAGGAAAACAAGTAATAATAAACGCGGACAGACTAATATTTAATGCTAGATTAGCTACAGATCAAGGAGAACAAGGACTGTATGCCTCAGGAGGCGATATCCATATGTTTTCACATAATTTTATAACCTTAAGTACAAGAGGAAGTATACATTTAAATACAGAATTCCCTAAAGAAGTATCTCAAGAAGAAAACAATAAAAATTATATAATGATCAATGCACCAAATATATTTTTAGGTATGGATGAGGTTCTTGAAATAGGAGAAGACAAACCAATATCCTATCCTACAGAACCTGCAATTTTAGGTTTAAAAAATCAAGAATTTATGGAAAGATTAATTGAATTTTTAAAAATTATTATTGAAAGATTAGGAACAACAAATTTATACAAAACAGCATCCGCTGGAGGATTATCAACTCCTATGAAAGAAACATGGGAAGATTTAATAATTGATGATGAAGATACTAATCCTGATCTTAGTATTGGAAAATTAAGATCTATGTTAAGAGAAATAAAAAGTCAACACGTATTTATAAAAAAATAAAAAATGCCTTTAAACGCACAAGCAGACATAAACACTAAAATACAAGAAGATTTAAATAGCCTTAAATTGAAAATGCCTAATGGGGAAATGCCCCATAAAGAAGGACTAGCGGATTTAAAAGGAATATTACCTAACCCACAAACAATGAAAAATATATTAGCATGTGGTACAGGAGTTCCTTCTGAATTTCTTGCGGGTTTTGACCCTGCTGCAGCTTTATTAGCTACTGTTCCTTTACCTAAAGTAAATGTAGAAATAAAAGACCCTTTAATAGATGTTACAGAAATAGAAAAAGGAATAGAATTAGAATTACCAGAAATAAACACAGAAGGGTTAACTGAAAAAGAAATAGAAGAATTAGAAAGAAAAAGAGAAGCACAAATAAAATTAAATGAAGCAAAAACAGAAGCAATAAATAAAAAACTAAAAGAAAATGCAGAAAAAATAAATAAACTAGCAGGAGAAGTTGAAAATCAATTAGCAGGAGATCCTTCTAGTATATTAGGGGCAGGCTTATCAGGAGCTACAGGTGCACCAGGAGTACAAGATATGATTCTAAAAATAGAAGCTTATAAGTTTTTTAAAGCCCAAATAGCAGCAGCGGAAGAAAAAATAAAAATTATACAAGAAGAAGTTGATAAAGATGTAGAAGAAGCTAAAGAATTATTAAAAAAAGAATCTGAAGCTTTAGAAGAAGATAAAAAACTCCAAACAGAATTAGAAGAAAAGAAAAATTTAGTTTTAGGTTTAGAGGGTCAAGCAGATCAAATGATTCCTACATTCCCATCTCATCCAGGTCCTGGTAATAAAGCAGATAGTAAAACTACAAGAAAAACATTAGAAAGCAGACTAAATTCAGATGGTTTTGAAGAAACACTAAATCAAGCCACAGCAAACACAGAAAAATTCTTAGATGATAATTTTGAAGACACAAAAGATATATTAAAAGTATTGCTAGAAATAGTAGCAGCTTTAATAATGATGATTGCTTTAGTATCGTTATTAAAATCATTATTAGAAATGTTAATGATGTTATTATTTTTTAAATGTAATCCTATGTCTGGTTTTGGGGGAGGACTTAATTTAAACCAAAGCCCAGAAGATTACTTATGTGAATTAGGATTCCCTGGATTTTGCGATACTGATTTTACTGTCCCTGAAATAGAAAGACCTATAACCCCTTCTTCATTTTCAGATTCAGATTTATATGACCCTCAATTAATAGGAACACCTTTAACACAAGGCGATTTATCAAACAACGATTATAATGATCACCCTTTACTAGGAGATCTAACAGGGGTCCACCCCCAATTAACAAATGAATTATATAATGAAGGGATACTACCCCCTTCTAATATGCAGTTAGATCCTGATTTATTTGCTTCTGATTTAGATAAATTATATGATGAAATAGTAGATGAACTTGTATCTACTAATAATATTGAATATATTGAACATTTATATAATTTAAATTTTGAAAAAATAGGATATAAAAGATATTTAGCTCCTGAAAAACCACTATAAAGTGAAAAAAAATTATATTTATAATAAATAAACGTTACAAAAGATATGAAAGCAAAAACCTTTGAAAATTTAATTAGAAGAATAGTAAGAGAAGAAATTGATTATGCGTTACGCAGAGAAATTAAATCACTTAAAGAAGACTTAACTGATGAATTAAAACCAACTATTGTAGAACAAAAACAAAAAATAGTTGAAATCCCTGATAAAAATTCTTTAAGAGAAAAAATAATGGGTAAAAAACCACAATTTAAAAAACAAACATTTTCATCAGATAATACCCTAAACGATCTTTTAAATGAAACAGCACAAGGAGATACAAATACAAAAACAGCAAT
>Ga0181420_1000489_pt1 | contig 15775 bp, 27 predicted proteins | sample 43SPOviralmetaG_FD_130145 | JGI IMG/M metagenome (GOLD analysis project Ga0181420, IMG submission 130145) | Marine viral communities from the oligotrophic San Pedro Time Series (SPOT) site, San Pedro Channel, CA, USA - 43 SPOT_SRF_2013-05-22 | ecosystem: Environmental > Aquatic > Marine > Strait... | reverse complement strand
TCCGGCCCCTACTGGGCCCCCTATGGCGCTTCCTAGCGTCGGTGCTACTGCGCCCACTAATCCTTTGATCGCGTCCCACTTCATATCTCAGCCCTCACACCCGTCACTTTCAGGGTCATTCGTTCTTCGTGTCCGTTGAATATGTCCATCAGCGCGGCCAGCGTCTTCTTGGAGTTGTAGACGGCAGGCTCTAGCGCGTCTGAGACAAACCGATCCCCGACACCGATACATCCCTCGACGTCGTGGGGCCAGTTGGCCGTATGAATCAAGATAAACGTGCGATCTGGCACATCCATCAACTGAATAACGTCTTGGAACCGCGTTCCGCTAAATGGTTGGCAAGCATACGTCCCTTCTGGGATACAGGACACGTTTGGCTCGTTGTTCTTCCAAGGTCGTTCAATGGTGAAGCATGACCAGTCGCCGATACTTAGCTTTCCAAGCGTCCCGCTGTCTAGGTATGCAAATCGTTGCAATAAAGCCATTTGCGATCCTTGTTTTGAGGCTGATTCTGTGCTAGTTGGCGATTATACCCAACTTTTTTACAAAAAAGGCAACTTTTTCGCTCTCCCCCCCTGTTGTGTGTGTAAACCTTTGGTGTACAATGATGCCATCAGCAACGGAGAATGATGATGAGTAATTTTTGGAACTGGTTAGAGAATCGCATCAATGACTACGAGGTCGCTCGTCAACGCGGCGTCAAGGCTTATGACACTCGAATAAAGCGTATAGCGGCGGAATACAACGAGGATTTGGAGCCAGTGTATTCTGAGAAGTCTGGTCGGTTACACGCGCCTTGCGACGGTTACGTTTGGAATTGGTGGGAGGGAGACAGCGAGTTTGAAGGCGAATATCTAGCGGGCCAGTATCTTCCGTTTCCGAAAGAGCGCGAAAGCATCACCAGAGGTGAATTCACGGGTAAGACCGAGTTTAAAGTGCCTGTTGATCGCGCCGACAAGTTCATGTCGCAGTGGCAGGAGTTGCCAGCGGCGACCCGTCAGATCGTCTGCATTCATCAGTCTAGGGAGTTCAATGACAAGGGCCGATATGGCTTACAGGGCAAGCCAATGCGCTTCTTGACCATCTCTAAATGCCCCGAAGACATCTGTGATGCAATCGAAGAAAAGCTGATCGGTGATCTGGTTAGGTTGCAGAAGTATGCTCAAGAGCAGACGGAATCTGAACGCGAAAAGCGTGACGCTGCCCATGAAGCTGGAGAGGATGCACCAGATGGACGCATTGTTATCACTGGAACCGTGTTAGCGTTCAAATTGCAGTCATCGCAGTTTGGGGACGTTCTCAAAATGTTGGTACAAGATGATCGAGGCTTTCGGGTGTGGGGTTCCGTACCTTCTTCCCTCCACGATGCAGAGCGTGAAAGCCGAATCACCTTTACCGCCACACTTACAGCGTCAGACAAAGACGCAAAGTTTGGGTTTTTCAAGCGACCCACGAAAGCCGAAATCATCACGAAGGAAAAGGCCGCGTAAGCGGCCCAAGGGGATAGCAATGAAAGTACGAATAGACTTCACGATTGACGTTGACCCCAAGGTCATCCGCGCCTACATGGATGAACTCGGCACTGAAGAAACAATGAAAGAGTTTCTCGTAACGTGGTGCTCTGCCGCTGGCTCTGACACGCTCGACAATAGTTTGAGTAACGCCTTGAACGAATACCACACCACGCACATTGTGCGGCAAGACATTTAGGGGATCACATGAAACTACGTTACCCACTCGCCCTTTTGCTGGTTGTCCTGATCTCTTGCGTATCAGAGACAGACTACCAAGACGCGCTGCACGAAGAAGCCATCTATATCCAATCAGTCTGTGATGGTGTCCACGGGGACTATCTCAACCTTCGGCCTGCTTGCTAACCAGCCAGACGTTCTCTCTCGCCTGATCCTCTGGCTTCTCTGCTGGGGGATTGGGTTCTGGGCCTTCCTCGTACAGATCAGAGATGATTATCGTGACTTGCGAGTTGTTGTCCATGTCTTCAATCACTATTGTCGGCACCAAACCTCTCCTCGATGAAGCGTTCACGTTGCACGAGTGTAGCAAGATCTCGGCAGGCTTCCTCAAGAACTTGGATGTCTTTTGTCACCCCGTATTCCGTGACAAGCTGAACCACCCTCCCACTCAGGTAGTTCAGTTGGTTTGCGATGATGTACTCCGTAGCGTCGATCTCTTTCATCATTCAAAGTCTACCCGATGAATGTCCCCGCGCCACTCGTATTCTCCAGCTTTGTGTCGGCCATGAACCCGCACGAATTCCGGCTGCAACAGAAAGTTGTTCTTGATCGACAGCACCGCGAACCCTGAAGACCAGTTCTTGGGCGAGTCCTCTGCGTAATCAAACGTGGGTTGGTTAGGTTCTGCCATCGTGCCCAGTTGAATGCCCAGTCTTGTGCCGGTGTAGTCGCTGAATGGCTTGGCTTCTTGGTGATGGGTGTGGCCTGAGACAGTATGCGTTCCAGACATCAACGTGGTTCTGTGGCCCCCAGTGATACCTGCGCCGATTGGCTTGTGCCGGATCATGATTGGTCGCTCTGCACCTTCAACCCACAGGCTTGTGGAGAATATCCAAGCTGGGAACTGCTCCCGCAGGCTGAATCCAGTCACCCCTTTGTACATGGGCAAAGCGTCAGCCAGCTTCATGTCAAACCGAGAGTCGTGGTTGCCCATCACCCAGTAGCGTTTTGAACTGGGCGAAGCCTTTTCGATTTCTTCCAGCCGTTTGTGTACAGCGTTCAACTCATCCTGCACTGTCGGCCTCTCCTCCCACCCTAACGGAGCGTGTCGGCTAATGCTTGCGCCATCCAACAGATCGCCATTCAAGACAATAACATCAGGCTGAAGCTGTTTGGCCAGTTCAACGAAGGCGAGGTGTGCAGTCGTTACGGTGTTGATCTCATAGTGAGCGTCAGATCCGACAAGGATGGTCAGATCCTTCTCGACCTTCAGAACCTGACGGACTGACGGTCTTGGCTTCTTGTCCTTCGACAAGTGTGCTGGCACCGAGATAGTCATGCCCAGCGCCTCTTCCGCCCTCCTCCGTCGATGGAATACGTTTCTGACACCTACCCCGTATCGGTCTGCCATCCCCTGAGCGCCGATTGAAGAGAACTCATTCGCGAATACCTGATCGTCTACTGGCAGCTTGGCTCGAGCCATGTAATCCTCCACGCCTTGCGTAGTTGTTGCAGACGTGTGCGAACACCTGCCGTTTTAGCCCCTCATCAGATTCTTTTTTGTTTTCCGCGTCCCAGACTTGCTTCATCGCAGCGTCCATAGCCTTGACCATGTCCTGTGCAACAGCCCGTGGGGATCTCATCTGCGCTCACCCAACCGACGCTCGTGCGCTTTGATTTGTTCTTCCCAGTCGGCAATCATCTCGCGGTAGTCTGCCGCGTAGAATTTGATCGGGTCTTTCTTGGTTGAAAGCATGTGCTCTACTGCGTCTTTGCCATACCAATCTATCATCCAGATCGTATATTGCGCCTCTGCGCTGCCGTGTTTCATCCCGAACCCGTTACAGCCTCGGCACTGGGGGTGAACGTTCTGTTCCTCTAGCGCCCATCTGGACGATGACCCCTTCGGTATAAAGTGACCGCCGTCCATCTCTTTGTAGTGCTGAATCTTGCCACAAGACACGCAAGCAGCGAATCCCGAGTCATCAGCCGCGCTGATTCTGGCAAGTTTTTGTAACGTCTTCAATGCCTTGGCGCGAAGTGTTGCGCTTGTAGGTTTCTTTGCCATCAGACAATACGGCGTTGGTTAGCCTGCTTCGTGCGCTCTGCGTCGAACATCAACTGCCCGAGCATGATCTGCTTCTTCAGTTTCTCAGCCATCAAGCTGGCTTGTTGAACTGCTCGATAGTGGCTGGCCCACTCTCCCGTTGATCTTGTTTCTGTTTGTGCTTTAGCCGCGCTGCTGCCTGCATCCATGTGCGCCTTCTGCTGCATCGCTTCAAAAGACTTGAAATTAGTCTCCGCCTCGATTGCTTCCCGACTCGCCCCCTCCCACTGATTAATTCGCTCACTAAGCCTCGTCAGTATCAGATCCATTCTATCCATGACTCTCTCCCTCTTTCGTTTAGACATAAGGTGACATTTAGTAGGGTTTGGTGGCCCCTACCAATCTTTGTCTCTATCACTATGCTGTATTTCCACTCGACCACTTCCACGCTGGCCCAGACGTTGCCCACCTCCCATACCCATATATCAACTGGGGGGGAGGGTTTTGCCACCATTAACGAGTGTTCCGTTTCGCGCTCCTACTAATGCGCGCAGCCTCTAGCAAATTGTCTTTGGTCATTTCGTCCAACCGGTTAACCACCGGCACCCTGTCGGGCCTCTGCTGCTTTCGGTGCAAGACATACCGTAAAAAAAGGGCCAGCCCCTCACAACAACGGGGGAGGAGGAGAGGAGGAGGGACTGACCGCTAGCCTTGCAGGATGAATTCTTCATCAAATACATCCGGCCTGATTTTTTCTCTGGGAACCCCCGTTACCTTCTCCAACTTTATCACATGAGTGGCAGGAACCTCGACGGTTTTCCACTTGTTGATCAGTTGGCGAGATACCCCCACCCTCTGCGCCAGACCAGCTTGATTGGTTCCAGCGCCATCCAGTAATTCTTGAAATAGTTGTGCATTCATAAGATGACAGTACCCGTTCTGTTTACTTGCGTCAACCATCAGGGGATTAAAATAATTTATTTTATTTGTATCTTTGTTGTTGACATGTGTATCGGTATCGGTGACAATGGCTTCAACAACAACGGAGAACGAACCATGAAATTTGAAATCGGAAACACCTACACCACTCGAAGCGCCTGCGATCACAACACCATCGTAACCGCTGAAATCCTAAAGCGATCCGCCAAGTTCGTGACAGTCAAAACGCAGATGGAAGAAGCAAAGCGTTGCGGCATCCTTGTCATCGACGGCGTTGAAACAATAAAGCCTTGGGGTTCCTTCTCCATGTGCCCAATCATCCGAGCCGCGTAAGCGGCCAAGGAGGAATCATGATCGTACCTGATCGACCAATTGAATCTGACCCACGCTTCCAAGCGATGTGGGGTGATGCTGACCTTTGCCCGAACTGCGAAACCGAACTGCGTGATCTGCACGATGATGGCCACGCCTTCCTTGTCTGCCCAGTATGTGATCTGGGCGAACCAAAGAACAACGATGTCAGCTTCAAGCTCACATTTTACGGCATGACCGAGTGCCAAGGCTTCGAGAACGGCATCATTGACGAGTCTCGCGCTGAAATGTGGGAAACCCAGAAGTGGTGGGAAGACAACCTGCACTGGACGATTGCCGAGTACAAAGACGAAAAGTACATCCCTGCCGACATCAAAGACGGCAACGAATCAGGCCAGTGGTTCATCTACGCTCGTGGCTATCAGATAGCCTGCATTGTGGAGGTGCCCAATGGGTAGAGTAAAATCTCAAATGTTTGAAGACTTCTTGGGGCCAGACGATGAACTGGTCGCCAAACCAATCTCGCAGGTTGTGGACAACATCCGCGATTGCGACTTACCACTGAACTCGCTAGAGCGTTTTCAGTACATGCAAAACCAAATGAAGGAACTGATGAATGGAATCAAAACCAACACTGATTGATGCCTTGGTGAAGGCCCAGTCAGAAATGTCCCACGCGGCATTTGACCAAACCAACCCACACTTCAAATCGAAGTTCGCTTCGCTGAAGTCGGTGATCGACGCGGTAAAGCCCGCGCTCAATGCGAACAGTATCGCCTTTGTGCAGAAGTCGGTACCGATGGAAGCTGGCATTGCAGTCGAGACTGTCTTCTACGGTCACGGTGAAGAACTAGCCACTGGGCCGGTTCCCGTACCTGTAGACCGTGAGAATGCCCAAGGCTTTGGATCGGCTCTGACATACGCGAAACGCTATTCCCTCGCTATGGCCTGCGGTGTTGCTGCAGACCAAGATGATGACGGCAACGCGGCCACAAAAAATTCAACAGGCCGAAAGCCTCAATCAGTGGCCAAGATTGTGATTGAAGAGACAGGCATGGTTGTTGACCAAAACAAACGCACCCAGTATTCGACCGCTTTGATTAACTGCGTGAAAAGTCAAGACGATGCTGGCGTAAACGAACTGATTGAAGAACTAAACGGCTACAAGGACGATGACGCAATGAAAACCTGCGTTTGGGATGACTTGCCAAGCCATGTGAAAAGTTACATAACCAAATTGACAGGTGGGAAGCAATGAAGCCAAAAAGAGGATTCGCAAGGGACATTTACGAAATAGTGCAGGCTGACGGGCCGCTGGCCTATAACGGCATCCACAAGCGCCTGCGGGAGCGCAAAGTTCGTATGTCGAAGCATCAGGTACAACGTTGCTTGATAAACATGCAGCAGCGCAAGCAGTTGGTCAGGTCGGAACAGAATTTCAACAAGTTTGTCGTCGTTGAGAACAAAAACGCCGTAGAACGTGCAGAAACGCCCGACCCTATACAATCACCCTCCCTTGTGGAGAAAACGCCAGAGAGCGTCGAAATAACGCCCACAGAGGGCTTATCTCAGCTTGATTCAAGCACGATCACACTGATCGCAGCAATCGCGGCAGGAACAGCCGCACTCACCACCATAATTTTGAGGTTCGTATGACAGAGAAAGAATTTGCAAAAGGCTTGTACGTCAAGCCAAAGAAAGAAAACGCGCCAGACTGGGTCAAGTTTGGGATGAGCATCAAGCGCGAAGAAGCGATTCAGTGGCTGCAAAGTCAGACGGATGAATGGATCAACACCGAAATCAAAGAGGGGAAATCGGGTAAGTGGTACGCTGAAGTCTGGAAGCCAGACCCAAGCAAGGCTCGCGCAGCTAGTCCACAGCAAAACCACACCCCACCCTCTGCTGCACCACAGGACGATTTCGCAGACGATATTCCATTTTGATGTAGTATTGCCAAGCGGGTGATTCGGGCAGGCGAGCGGCAGCGTCAGCCCCCCGTTAGGGCATGAGAAACAGGTCGTTTGTTCGCGGCCCGCGACATTCACCGCAAAAGCGATCAACTGCCGCATTCAAATAGGAAATTTAACCTGCTGAAATATCCTACCAATCAGGGGAAAAATATGGATAAACACGACTTCACAGCACTCTATGACCAGTGGTTTGCTCTGCATCCGTTCAAGAAACGGGACTGGGTGGAATTGGGCAAGGTTCACTATCAGGCGTTCTCCAGAGAAAGCGTGGCCTTGATGACTGAAGCGTTGGGGCAATTGACTGAGGAGATAGACAACTTCCCCTCACCCAAACAGATAAGGGCAAAGCTAAACCAGCTTTCTAGCAGCAAGACCGAAGGGGGAGAGGTTAAGACCAACGTAACCTCACACAATGAAACCTTAGCCACTCGGCTTTGCGAGCACCTGTACGGAATAACGTACAACGGTAAAGCCGTGAAGCGGCCCAGTGACGTACCAAACTGGGTGGTAAACGTGGTTAACGAGGCTAACCAACGCCTTCCAGAAGATTGCCCAATCAATATCAGGCTAGCAAGAGTCGGTTTAGCAGTAGCTCAGGGGGAACGATGAACGAAGCCGTCAAGAAATTTCTTGAAGAAGGGGGCCAGATCACTCAAATTCCGTTTGGCGTACCACGCGACATGCAAGTTTGCATGAACTGCAAAGGGTTGTTTGAGACAAAGCAACTGACCAAAGGGATAACGAGACGATGCCAGAAGTGTCATCAAAGGCATACGAGCTTCAAGGAGCGCCGGTAGACATGTTTTATCGTGCGATCAAGGCGCAGGAAAAGCTGCAAAGACAGTATTTGGATTATCGGTTAGCTAACGTCAGCGCCCCATTCAGCGAAGCGACAAAGCGGCAGATATGGGAGTGGCAGCGAGCGGGGAAGACCACTCGGTGGATAGCAGACGAGTTAGGTGTTACGAGGTACAAAATACATTTGCTGGTGAAGCGAACATCGTGGCCCGCTCCCACCAACTTGGCTTAATGTTCCACGTGGAACTATTCTTCGGCCTCTTCGGGTTCCATCTCAGCCTTGATTTGCTGGGCGTGGAACCTGATGGACTGCTCGGCTTCCTGCTGGCGCAAGATTAGCTCAACAATCTCTGCTCTCAGTTTCATTATTCTACCTGCCCTGATCTTCGCGTCTTCACTCAGGTCTTCTTCAGTGTATTCAACATCATCAATCGTGATCATTCGATTCTCCTAGTCTTTTATTAGTACGGCTTCCACGAAAACCGCAGCCTCGTTGGTGCTGCTGCTGGATTTTGCTTGGAATTCAAAATCAGTCTTTTCCGCTATCTTGAACGGCACCTGACGGTCGTATGATACCTGACTGACTGCAAATGTCGCCTCTGCAACGTGCAGCACTCTCCCTGTGTGGGTGGCTAGTTTGTTTCTCACTGTCAGGTACTTGTTACCATTGGTTGTGGCGCTGTTGAAGTCTATTCGGAAAATGTAAAGCGAGTGCCCCGCGGGTACGGTGTAGATGCAAGCCTGCGTGGTTCCGATGCTGGTGCCAATGAAAGCGTAGGTGGTTCCACCATTGCTGACAGATATGTCACCCGCGTTCTGTCCACTGAGTATGATCGCTGAATTGATGCGTAGAAAGCTGGCAGACGTTGTGACCGCTGACGTACCTGTGAGGGTAACTGTCTCGCTGATCTCGTTGTAGTTCGCGTCAAGACCGCTCACCAGAACGTCCATCGTGTCGCTTGTACTGGTTGAAACCAAGTCCATAGCAACAGCAGAGGAAGGGAATACATACGCTGCACCGTCGTTCCAAAGCGTCTCAAACGACGTTCCTACTAGGGTGTTGAAGCCAAAGATATTGACTGCTCGCTGATCCCACATTTTGCCTTGTGCAACGTCAAACAGAAGGTGAGGAGTGGGGCGCTGTTGGTGATACTGATACATGGTTTGTCCTCAGATGTTGTAGGCCAGCCAGACCGCAAGCAATATCCCGACGATCATGATTAAGATGTAGCCCACCAGACCACCAATCCGATTGCTATGGGAACCAGTCCAAGCACGATAGCGATGGCGATCAGTATCTCGATCATCTGCTTGCGCTGTTTACGCTTGAGTGCCTCTAGGCGTTTGATTTCTTCCTGCCGCGCCCTTCTCGCTTCCGCCATCTTCTTCTGCATGTCATCCCAGAGATCCATGCGATTGGTGGCTAGGAACACGTCCTTGATGTTCTGACGCGATTGGCGAACCATCTCCTCTGCCATGACAGCTTTGGCAGCTTCGGCCTCGCTCATGGTTCTGGTGCTGTTCTTGGCTCGCTGCAGGTCGAACTCTGCCGCGCCCATTCTTCCGATAAACACCCCAAGAGACTCGATGTTGTTAGCCGCTCCCGCAGCCATTTCCAAGGCTTTGCAGGCAGTAGTCACCGCTGCAACAGCCTCAATGATCATTGTATTGCCACGAACAACGGGATCAGAATTGACGAGATGATGAGCAGGTAAAGGCCGACCACAAGGTTATCCAGCCGGTCGAATCGCTTCTCGCCCTGCTCCAACCTGCGCTCAATCTCACGATAGCGAATCTCGCATTTCTCCTCGTGACTTGTCAGCCTTTCATCAGGAGTCATTACCAAGGAACTCCATCAGCGGTGGCGGGAGTGATCTGCCCGTCTATTTGAGCTTGCAGGCTGTCTTCGATGTTGGTCTTCCAGTTATCACTCTGACCCCACACCCACCCAAGTACTTCTGACTCAGTCAAATCTTCATAGGCGATGTAGCCTTCAGCAGACGGGTCTGGCGTGAAGCCTGCGGTTCCATAAGACGTGGCGTGGAAGGTGATTGCGTCATCACCAGAGCCTTGCGTCTGCTCTGCGTTGCAGCGCCAGTGAGCCACAATGACCCCGCCCGCTAAGTCACCAAGCAGGTCGCGCTCGAGGGTTGAGATCGTCCATGTAAAAGTAGCCATTAGTTATTCTCCAGCTGTGTCACGCGAGCGCGTAGTGATTGTATTTCTTTAACAAGCATTGGGACTAGCTTTGAGTAGTCCACGCCCATCATTTCATCAGGGTCTTCGGGTGCTGATACTGCTTCAGGCGCAACAGTCGTTAGCTCCTGTGCCACCATGCCGAAGCGTTGATGTGAACCGTCTGCCTTCCAATCGAACTGACGCACTTGAATAGCGTCAATTAGTGCGCCAGCGTCTTCTGCTTCTGCGTCTTGGATGTTGTCTTTAAGGCGTTGGTCAGAAGATTGGACGATTGATATACCAGAGCCTGACATTGATATTGAACCTACCGTGCCATTCGGATTTGTAAAAAGAATACCAGTACGGCTAGATGTGGAGTCTGCTGCTACATTTATAGCGGCTCTGTTTCCGTCATTTAAGACAATAATCTCACCACCTGAAGAATTTACTGTTGAGCTAGTTGTATTTCGTAGCAAACAACCATTGGGGTCAATGCGCATTGATTCTTCCCACGAAATGCTTGAATCAGCTGATCCGCTTGCAGCACTAAACCAACGATGTGTCCCGCCTGTCTGCTCATAGGAGTGAGCGTAGCCAGTTCCAATGCGCTTATAAGCGCCATCGTAGTAAGCGTTACTAAACACTCGAGCGTTATCGCCGCCTGAAGTTATTAAAGATGCAACACCAACTTGTAAGACTTCAGTAAATGCAGAATGCCATGCTTCTGGAACAACACCAATACCCACGTTCCCTAATGAGTCAATACGCATGCGTTCTTGAGGATCAGTGTCGCTTGCACCGCCACCATTTGTATAAAAACTTAATCCTGCTTTGAATCCTGCATCCCCACCGCCTGAATTTGAAGATGTAGCCTCCATCACTGTATTGATGCTTGCGTAGTTTCTTACAGCGTTTCCGTAATCCCTACCAATAAAATTAATACCGAAACCAAACCCAGAATATGGGTACGCCACAGTGGTGCCGCCGTCAAGGGTTACATTAGAGACAATGGTATTTCTGCTTGAACTATTACCTGTTACTTGAAGTTTCGTGCTAGGCGAAGTAGTACCAATACCCGCGTTACCTGCGCTGGTTATACGGAGGCGTTCTGTATTGTCAGTAAACAGAGCCAAGTTCTTACTTGAATCGTATCCAATATATCCGCTGTCACCGTCTGCTTGACCATTTGAAGAAAGCTGGACGTAGACTTGCGAACCTCCAGCTTCAAACTTTCCTGCTGTGGAGATTCCACTTGCTCCAAGGCTATGGAAAGTTCTTGAAGGGCTGCTAGTCCCAATACCCAAAGACTCCGCAGACGCATCCCAGAACAACTTAGGCGTTGTGCCTGTGTCCTCGTAGAAGCTGATGTCTCCGTTAGAGGCTATAGTCTGTCTTTTAAGTAATGAAGTATCGTCTGATGTAAATAAGTTTAACTCACTACCATATGACGAAAACTTTGGGCCAAATGCTTTTACATTTACTGACGATAGGTCACTGGCATAACTGCCATCAATAGCTAATCCAGAGCCAAAGCTAGAGTTTACACTTGGAGTATTTATAATTAGACCAGTTCCAGTCCCTATTGCGCCTACCTTTGCCCCTGCTGTAGAAACTGGTAACCATGAAAAGCCTGTGGTGCTGTCAACAGTAAGCCCATCCATCGTGGCTGTGCCGGTAAACGTAGGCGATGCCAGAGGTGCCTTGGTGTTTATCTGTGTCTGGATGGCTGAAGTCACGCCGTCAACGTAGTTCAGTTCTGCAGTGGTAGCTGTAACTCCGTCCAACAGGTTCAGTTCAGTACCTGTCGCAGTGATAGCTGTAGAACCGAGAGTGAGGGTGGTAATCGTCAACGCGCTAACCGTGTTACCTGTTAACGCAGCGTTCAAGCTGGTGTCTGACACGTTGTTGAGATCCGCTCGCGCCATCTCGAACCCACCCGCCGTGGAGCCGTCGTTGACATGGACGGAATCGTTGGTCGTGTTTACGACTATCTCGCCCTCTGCCCCTGTGAATGCGGCTACCTGTGAGTTGGTGCCACGTCTTATCTGTAATTGTGTAGCCATCTTATGCCTCTGGTGGTTCTGGGAACGTCACATCTTCTAATGACGCTGCATCCGCAAATGTTTGTGGTAGTTCTCTGAGCGCCTGACGATAGGTCGCCCACTCCCCCTTCTTCTCGTCAGAGAGAGGAGAGTCTGGCATCTGCGTCCAATCGCTTGTCTGCAATCGGTAGTCCCGCGTCAGCCTAATGTTTTCCAGTATCTCGTCGCTATCGGTTATCTGGACGATCATGTCATCGCTCATCGCTTTGTCTCCAAAACATAGAGGAATGCATCAAGATAGTTCTGGAATTCATCGTTCAACCCAGCTTCGAGTGTGTAGGTGACTGATCCGCTAGATGCGCCAGTGTCAATGAACCCAATCGGCACACTGATCCCTTCAGGGGATGGTCTGACAGCAAACGTCGCAGAGGTGAATAGCACCGTAGAGCCACGCTTTATTCTAAACTGACACAAGCACTGGTCGTTATGACTTCTGACCATAAACTTGCCGCCAATCTGCGCCGTTGCACCTGTGCCGGTGTATGTCACTGAAGCTATCGAATTAAAGATTCTAAAACTGCTGTTGCCTGAGAACGTCTGAGTGCCGGTGTTCAGGTCTTGTGCGATCTGTGTGACAGCGTTACCGGCTAGCTGTGTCGTGTTCACACCGCCCGACTTGATGATTAGATTGCCCAGCGAATCGGTGTCCATCGTGACGTTGTCGATGCTTAATCGGCTCGCACTAAGGGTGCCGGTTGAAATGTTGTTAGCATTCAGGTTTGAGATCGTCACCTGAGCGGCGTTGATTGACCCCGCAGTGACCGTTCCCAAGTTTGCACTGATAGCCGCCAGATTCGACACGTTGAGCTTTGATGCCTCAATGGTCGATGCTGCGATCTTCCCGCCCGTTATCGCATTCGACTGAATGTTCTGTGACTGGATGAACTCAAATGTACCAATCGCAGCGACTACCGCAGCCGTGGTGATGGATGAGCTTTGAATCGCACCGATTACCGCAGAATCAGCAAATATCTGAGACGTGTTCAGTTGGGTTGTGGTAATCGTATTAGCTGCGATCTCCGATGCCGTCACCGCGTTTGTTGCAATGGCATTTGCAGTCACGGAATCCGCTGCCAGCTTGACTGCACTGATAGCGCCACTGGCAATCTTATCCGCGACCACGGCTCCGGCCTGAATGGATGCTGTCGAGATCTGACCCGCCGTGAGGCTTGATGCTTGCACTTGTCCGAAGACCTGCGTGGCGAGGTTCACTTGGTCATCAAGGTCTGCTGCTGAGATGGCAGAAGTCCACGAGGTTCCGCTGTACCTGTAGAGCTTGTTATCGGTTGTCAGCATAACCACTCGCCCAGTGGTCAGGTTGGTAGTCGGTAAAGTACCCACCCTCTCTATTGGTCGAACCGTGTCACTAAAGAGGTTCTCGCCCAATGTGCCAGACAGGTCGGTCGTGTTAACTAAGGTCGTAAACTCAGGAACCGACGAGTTGTAACGGTAAAGCTTCTTGTCACTTGTTAAGAAGACAATGCTCGGCCCTGTATAACCAGTGGGTGAGGGCAGGCTTGTAACAGCAGAGATTGGCTCAACACCGGAGGCAAACGAAGCAGCAGTGATAGAACCGGGGTCAACAGATGACGCTGTGAACAAGTCTGTAGTCCACGCAGAGCCGTTCCAAACGTGCAAGGTGTTTGTGGTCGTCAGGAACTTAATCTGCCCCACATGCGCCCCTGTAACGCCTGAGAGCGTACTAACAGGCTCAATACCGAAAGCATCGCCAGCAGCAAACTCATCCAAGACATCTTGAGCGAAATCATCCAACACAATCTTCTGTGTGGTGGCTGAGAACGACGCGCTGAAGCCAGATAAATTTCCAGAACGGTCAGCACTTCGCAGCCAAAAGTATCGGGTGACATCATTGCCCAGACCCGTGACTGTGTGCTGGTCTGACTTGGTTTTGACGATCAGCGTGGACGATGCTTGGTTGTCTACCGTATTTTGAAAAATCTCGACATACGCCAAATCAGAATCAGATGGCAATTCGAAATCGAGCTTGATCTGCTGAATACCGCCGGTAGCCACAATGCTGGATGGGATAGCTGGTGGCGTCTGATCGCCTTGAAGCGTTAGCGCACCAGTGATAAACCCAGAAACCTTACCGGTAAAAGTTACCGCTCTGACCTTGAACGTGAACTCCTCAAGCTCTTTCATGCCAGCGATCACGGTACTGGTGCCGTGGACATTTACAGACGAGAACTCAGCGCCTGCGCCAGTGATAGCCTCGTTCACTCCCCCATAGTTCAATTCGAGGGTGGTGGCGTTAGCCACAGAGCCGTAGTCGATTGTTGCCGTGTATGAATTAGCGACAGAGCCGTAGTCAATCTCATTCAGTGAAGTCTGCTTAAACTGCACCTCGTAATAGGAAACGTAGGTGTTGGGGCTAGATGCAGTCCATGAGACACGGACAGCAGGCAGCACCGAGCCATCGTTACCCAGTACAGTGGTTTCTGTCAGCGTCAATCCAGTGGGTGGAGTCTGTGACGGTGTATCGTCAACAATCTCTGAATAGTCTGGATTGTTCGGGCCAACCGAAGCGACGATAGTTGAGGTGTCGTTGTCTGGGTTCCTGTCGGATCTGACGAAGGCTTGGGTACTGTTCTTATCGCCAGCATAAGCAAAGGCTTGCACCCAGTAGTACCTAGTATCACCAACCGATAGAGGGTCAGTCGGATTGGCTGCGTCGTGGAAAAACTGCGTCCCCCTCGTTTCACCAATCAACTGGGCATTATCCCAAGACGAGTCAGCCGAGGCGTAAACCACGATGGTTTCAAACAGCTTCGGGTTGCTTGGGTTCGTCCAATTCAGTTCGATGTGCTTGAGGCCAGACGTAGCCGTTAGATTCTGTGGGTCAGGTACACCACGGAATCCTTGTGTGATAGTGCCAGAGGGTGAGCGAGTGCTGTACTCACTAGCAGTCGGGTCAGCGTATGAGCCAGAATCATCTTCCAGCAGCGTCAGATTGACCACACCGTCTTGCGTGTCTGAGAACGACCAACCAGCACAACGGAATACCTTGTTGCTGTAGTTCAATTCCGAGACTGTGACGCTAACCCTATCGCCAACGTCCACACGAAGCCCTGAGAGGTTCGTTGGAAAGGTTAGGACGGTCTGCTGGTCTGTCAGTTGGATCTGCTTGTGAGCGATCCTCTGAGCCATATACGACGTGTTCGTGAATGACAGTTGCACATCACGGATTAGTGTTTCGTTGTTATCTCTGCTAACCGCTGCTGTAAGAGCAACTTCTGGTGCCTCGACACTCTTGTGCTGCTGGGTGGGGTCAATAAATATCGGGCGGATTGTATTAAAACGATCACCGCGCTCCACCGACGTTCTAACCGTAATTGGGCCTGCAAGTGAGTCTTCATCCAAACTCTCCGTTGGTGCCTCGTACACTCCCGCTCTGATTGTGTAAACGCCGTTAGAATACACCAGCGAGCCGTTCATGGCAGATAACAGCTTGTTGATGTTGGCTCTGTGCGAGTCAGTAGCGAACAAAACACCATTGGCAGTGAATCGCTTTTGCGTTCCACTAGGAATGGCTACTGAAACATCACAGGCATCCGCTGCGCTTTCTACTGCGTCCCAATCAATCTTGGCTACAGGCACTGACAAGCCAAACGTGGTGTCTGTCAGGTAATTAGCCGCACACAGAGCAGGGTTGTCTGTCCATTGTTGATAGGAAGCATTCGTTGGGTTAGCGCCTGCTGATGTATCGAGGCGAGGGTC
>Ga0181420_1000488_pt1 | contig 15789 bp, 14 predicted proteins | sample 43SPOviralmetaG_FD_130145 | JGI IMG/M metagenome (GOLD analysis project Ga0181420, IMG submission 130145) | Marine viral communities from the oligotrophic San Pedro Time Series (SPOT) site, San Pedro Channel, CA, USA - 43 SPOT_SRF_2013-05-22 | ecosystem: Environmental > Aquatic > Marine > Strait... | reverse complement strand
TAAAGCCAGCAGCAGAGCCAGCAGTTGTGACTGTGCCTACAAGGTTAGTGTTGGCGTTATACGTTCCAGCGTTAACAAGGTTGCCGCTGATAACCGTGATCGGAAGGAACGATTCAGATGTAAAAATATAAAGATCTTCGTTTTTCTCGTCGAAAAACAGTTGTCCTTTGTAATCCCCAGTAGGAAAAGTTACAACATTATCTGTCGCCGAGGCTCCACCAAATTTGCAAGTTGATTGATCTGCTAATTTTTCTCCGGTAACGGCATCTGTTTCAAGAATTGCACTTCCAATTGTTCCGCTAGTTATCTTTGCTGCAGATATGTCTGGGATGTCTGTCGCTGCCAAAGTAGCGCCAGCACTGATGTGCCCTTGGCCGTCAACTGTGACCTTGGTATAAGTTCCAGCCGCGACAGTGTTGCTGTGATTGATGTTGCCGCTGCCATCAACAGCAAGCCCTGATCCAGGAATAACGGCACCTCTTGCGCTACCTGTGGCAACCGGTAAATCTGCTGACGTAAGAACGCGACCGCCAGTAATTAAACCTTTGGCGCTATACGTCACCACATGGTGCGTAGTGCTAAGCGTTACGTCGTTATCAACTTCAATGGTGTTGGAATCCATGCGGAGTCCTTCACCGTTAACAACAACACCGCCCTTGGCGCTTGTTGTCGCAACAGGTAGGTCGCTGCCATCAATGATCCTGTACGCAACCGCACCAGCTCCACTAGTTGGGCCTGCTAAAAACTTGTTTGCCGCATCAGTGTCGTTCTGTGTTGCAGCAATCGAAACGCTTGATCCGGTGGTAGTGACAACAATGTCAACTAAGCCAACCGTGCTGCCAGCGACAGTATTAATAGACCCGGCTGCCTTAAGGCTGAGCCATGCACTGCCGTTATAGCAATAAAGGAAATTATCGTCAGTGTCTAAAGCGAGCTGTCCCACGAAAGCCCCAGAACTGGGCAGCGTTGTAACTAGATCAACAGTAGATTCGTTAGCAAGCTTGGCGGCTGTGATGGCGTCATCAGTAACCTTGGCCGTAGTTATTGCAGCATCGGCAATGTCTGCTGTAGCAATACCACCAGCGGCAAACAAAATCTTTGCGCCTGGGATTGCGTCATCAGCAATCAGGGTGACGCCATTGGCGATCAAGTCACCAATTGTCAGCTTCTTTGACGCTGCCGCACTAGTGTCAACGGCAACTACCAGATCGTCTGCTGCTAGGTCCGCACCAGCAAGAGCTGGCAACTCAGAAATTTTTAAATTGGCCATGGTGCTCCTGCTTTAAGGAATCAAGTGTCGAAACGGGGGACGCCTGTGTCAAAAGCGCCGTTCTCTAAAGGAATCTTACCTCCGTCCTCTTGGACAATTGCATCATCTTCCGAGAGGTGCATCTTTAAATCAACTTTCCCGGTTGTAATAAAATCTGCTGTGATTAACACAATACTGCCTGGGGTAAATTGAACCGCGCAGGCCGTAATAACTGCATCAAAGTCGTAGAAAACTTCGTCGTTCTCTCTGTCTGCCACCCCTCCAGGATTGTAACCAGGGGCTTTTAGGTAGAACCGTGCGTGAAAATTTGAGCCAAGCTTGGTGCGTAAAATAAGCTCAACCAAATAGTTAGGAAGTTCTTCGGTTGTAGAGCCTGTGTATTCCCATTCGCATGTCATTCGGCCAGAACCAGACATTAAAGTGCTTATCCGACTGCGAAATTCATCAGAAAGAGATGTTGTGTCTACAGTCTCGCGTTCAGTATTTAATTCATAATTAGTGACTTGGGCAAGCACTGTTCTATCATCGTTTAAAATAGTAATTTGAACAGGAACGCCAGCACTAGGAACAGCAAGCGCGACCGCGTTAGCCTTTAATCCATTGACAGCATGGGCAAAACTATTAAATAGCCTTATTCCGCCTACTTCGTCAACGTAAACGTAATACTCTGCATCTGAAAAAGGCCAACTGTCGATAAAGCTAAGTGCTTGTTGTTGAGGTGAGGCGGCGCTTACAAAACGCACTTTGTCTCCGGTTATTATTTCACCTAATGTGTAGTTTTGATCAGGATCAGCTTTAATTTCAATGTTCGTGACTGAAATGCCAAATCGTTTGGCGCTGACATTCACATCAGCCGGTTGTATTACTGCGAGAAACTCTCTTCTGTCAGCCTTTCGACGCAGCTCGACTTTTCCAAACGTGCCAAGGTAAACGCTCATTAGAACCTCAGCCCTTTAACCGCCCCGTTGTTCTGGAATTGAATATCAGCAGCACAAATCTCGCCAACGCTCATTGTTAGCGTCATGCTTGTAATTAAAATTCTCATCTCAACGAATAAACCTTGATCAGTGCCATCGTCTATTTTTAACTTTAGATCTGAAAGACCTTTAGAGTCAAGATTGGATACTGTTGTAGCGGCCGTCCCTTGGCTAAGCGTCGCCTCAGTACCAGCTACGGTTGGTTCTTTAGAAATTTTTCGAATAAACCTAGAAGCTGCTGTATTGTTTTGATCGCCGGGTCCTTCCTGGTAATACAAGATTCGGCAGCTGCCCGTTGTTGTTCTTTTGATTGGAACGATTGTAGTGTCTGTTGACCCTAGCGTTGACGTGTCTGCTGATTGAACGTTGACCGAAAAGCTCCAATTCTGAACAGCGGCAATTTTGTTGCCTTCAAGCTCTAACGACCCGTGCTCCCCAGTAAAAAACGCCATTAGACAACGCCTATTAGAGCCACTGTAACAGTGCTAACCCCTGCGGCTACTTGCGTGATGACAGGAGCACTCTCATATCGATATTTAGCTGTGTTGTCTGGGTTCTTCTTGATGGTTGAGGTTGCTATCCCCTCCCAACCATCAACTATGTCTTTCCCTGCGCTGTTAGCGTTAAAAGTTTTAAAACTGCCTTGTCTGTCGTCATAATGCTTTACAAACAGCTCCGCACTAACATCTGAGATGTTGGCGTAAGTCAGTGACAGTTTCATGTCTGTGCGACTTGATCCGTACAGAATCCGGGTTTCGCTTCCGTTTTGGGCCTTAAACGTCTTGACTGGATACGTTCCAGGATCAAACGTTCTTGCTGTGGGTTTGAGCGAAGGAAAGTCCATTAATCGTCAGCAGGGACAACGTTGAATTTGCTTTCTTCTATGAGGTGGGCAAGCTTGCTGCTGCCATCATCCTCGCAAGGGTGCTCTGATGCAACAATGTCCACAGTACCCTCCTGAGAGAACGTCAACTGTTCTACAACATAAACGTTTTCGGAGACGCTGAGATTAACCAAGGTAAAAACAGAATCATGAAATTTCGACTCTGTAACAATCCCATTTGAAACTGTCATCTTCCCGTCTTCAACCTCTTCTGAATCAGTCTTGAAGAATGAAACATCATAGTCACCGTCGTCCAAGTGGGTAACACTGGTTACTTGGCCATTCGTGCCAATGGTCCCGTTGTTAGCCGAGCTGTAAGGGCTTGATTCTGTAATGACCTTGATAAACGCCCCAGCCTCAAGGTTCAAGCCGTCAACTGTCGTTGAAAAATTAATTGTATGTGTCACAAGTTCGCGCAAGCCAAGAAAATATTTAGCAACTTTTACGGCGTGCTCTTTTGAAGTGCAGAACTGAGTAAGGTTAAACTGCTCGTGCGGCAAATCGTCGATATCTAAATTACTCAGCTTACTGTCGCGCAACTTGCGCGTTATACTAACTTCAACAACTTTCTCTTCTGGAAACTTGTTTTTGGATTCTTGCCTGTAACGGACAATAGCTTTGAACGGTCTGCGCTCTTCTGACCTTAAATACTCAAGTTTAAAGGAATCTTCTAATATGTTTCCAGACGTAAATAGCTGTTTAACCTCAACAGCCCCTAAGTCGATGTTGCCGCCAGCTTTGCTTGGCACGCCAGGCACAAGAGCAAATTTGCCGTCAGATAGAACAAAGTTGCACAAGAAATTTGGGGCCATGTCTGTTACAAATTGACGCAGGTTTATGTTTTCGCCAATAACGCCATTGAAGAACAACTCTTGTTTTCTAAGAAAACGCGAAGTTGCTATAAATTTTTCTTTGTCTAATAAGTCTGGGTCGGCTGGTGTCATCCCCGTTAACCCCCCAGCACCCGATATTTGATTGGTAAACAAGTGAAATACGAGGTCTGTCAACAGGTTGCTCGGACCTTCAGCAAAATCATTGTCTTCGTAAGTAGATAAATTAGGATGCAGCCTTTCGACACAAATGCCTTTTCCAACCCAAGCACGCAGTTGGTCAAGTCGGGTAAAATTACGACTAGCTTTTAATGAAAGCCCGGCCATTGTTAGATCGTCAAAAGCGGGAGCCTGATCGTTAGGCAATATTTCGTTGACATAAACAATCTCATGCTCAGGCTCGCTTTCGTTTGACTTTTGAACAAGGGATCTGTAAAAGCTAATGTCGTTAAATTGGCTTTGTCCTTCAAAAACAACCTCTGCGTCTACTTCGTTAGACGCAGCAAGTGTTTCCAGCTGCGTAATTTTAAATCTAAAACCAGCGTTGCTGTAAACGGTTTTGAACGGGTTATCATTTGCAATAGCTAATTCTGCGGTAAATTTGTCATTAACATCCCAATCTGATGTTGTGCTATTTCCTTGAAGAACTTTGAAGCTTGGTGCCGTCCAATTCTTAGATTCCCCTGACCAGTGGTCAGCAGGTAGTTCTTTAACTTCAGACTTGTATTGAATGCGAATACTCTTGCCGTCATCATTTGTGTAAGTCGCCCCGACTGTTTTAGTCGTTCCAACTTCAAGGTCTCTTGCATAATGACCAGCACTAGCAAATAACTGGTAATAAAAACCGCTTGTTCTTCCAGGTATAGTTGCAAGCAATTCTGTAGATGCCACTCTATAAACCTGCCCTGACCAGCGAAGAACATCGCCAGTCAAAGTATTGGTTTTAAAATTATTAGAGTTTTGGTAAGGGTTTGGATCGCCTCCAGGGACATCCGTTCCACCTATACCGCGTTTTATTGTGATGCGATCGCCAACGGCATAACTTCTTGAGCTAAGCAAAACTTCTACCCCCTGAGGCGACCATACATGGGTTTGGCCATTTGCAACCGCAAAATGTGTGCTTGGCAGTTTTCTTTTTAATAGTGTCCAGCGGAGAATTACAAAATCAGTGCCGTCTGCGTTAAAAAATTCTTTGGTGATAATAGTAGTTGTTTGCCCACTCTTGACAGCTTTGTTGTCATCAGGGTTTCCAGCCATTTCAAATGTCATCGCGCCATTTCGACCGGCGACTGCGTTGGCCTTGTTAGATACGTTTTCTTTGAACTCTACCGTAGCTATTTGAGTGTCAGGGCCGTCTTGCTTAACAGGAGTAACTGCTATTTTCTCGACTGCATTTGGCGGGCCAAATGTTGATGGCTGAAAAGAAAAACTTGGTTGCCTCATAAATTCTTTGTTAGCTTTTATCGCTGATCTCTGCACCAACGAACCAGCCGCGGCAATCCTGAAAAGGCCATTAATACCATCAACCTTAACTTCTTCCTCTACCAAGGACGTTTCAGCCTCGCTGTCTGGACGAGTTGCTGCAAGTTTTATAAACTCAGCAGTATCTTGAATTGCACGCATCTCTGCGGAAGGCAAAGGCACAAGTTTAAATTCAAGCTCTTGAGGCTTTAAGCCTTGTGGATTCTTAATTCTAATAAAGTTGTACTGTGAGACAGGACGCTGCCCTACTACTGTAAAAAACACTTCAGAGCCCGTACGTTCGCTGACTAAAGGCTTAAAGTTGTACTCTTCGCTATCCTTGTCAACGCCTGCTTTTCTAATAAACATTCTGAAAGATGAAGATCTAGCAATCGTTGCTGTTATAGTTCCAGTGGTTACCACCACATTGTCTTTGTCAAGCTTGCCTATTTCCTTTGATGATGGTAAACCAGGGAAAGAACACAACCCCTGCAGATTTTGAAATACAGTGCTTCTTATCCCTAGCTCTGTTACAACTGCTGGTCGGTTATTGCGAATAGTTGCTGTTGCAATATGGGTAAGAGGGAAGAAGCCCGCTCCAACACCCTGAACATCGTCTATGTATACCTCTGGTCTAACGACTTTATTCAAATTTACAATGCCTATCTTTTTTTGTATTGATTCTTTTGTGTCAATGCACTTGAGACGAATGTGCTGGTCATCTTTTTCTTCAAGCTCTGGATTGAACTCAAGTTTTCTGTCAACAACCATCCACAAAGTATTACCAATTGCAAATATTTCGCCTCTTTGCATCGCTGAATCAGCAGCAAGTTGCTCAGACAAGACTGTTGAGTTTATGTCGTCTACTTTTTCGCCTACCTGACCCTTCACTGAGTCGTAAACATCCTTAGGTATTTCACTGTTAGAAATTCTAAAAATTGCTACGTCGCCTTCTTTCACGTTAATTACCTTTGTTAGCTTATCGCCGTCTGCTGTTGTAACAATTGAATCGCTGTTTGGTACGGGGCGGATATGTTTAACAATGCCCATGCGTGGACTGTATTCACGCCCCGTGCCTACATGATCTTGCTTACTCACAAGTTTTGTGTATTTCTTGTCGCTACTTGGAGTTGTGCCAGCCGTTATCTTCAAGGCAGGGTCGCCATCTCTGCCTAAATTTAAGTCTCCGATAATTTTTAAACGTCTGATTATGTTAGCTCTCTGATCTTTGTCTTTTACTTTGTCGCGTGGAACAGAGCTAATTCGATAATTCAGTCGATAGCCTGTCCCGTTTGGAATCGCTGCATACACGCCAAACTGAACATTGTTTACTGGAGAGTATGCGTGGCAAAAAGCTTCTGGGTCATTATCAATCGTGTCACTAGGGCAAACAAAAACCTCATCATTAGCCCCGGCGTCTGGGTCGCCAGATGCTCCATCATCTAGCCTTGTTCCGGCCAGCAAATGTGGCTTCCCATAAATAAGCCCATTCTCTCCTGTCTTGTATTCTCTTTTCCAGTAAAAAGCAAACAAGTTTTCGTAAATGACATCTAAAGCGTTGTTACCTAAAAAAATGCCTTCTAGATCTGGCTTGGCAATGCCAGAATTAGGGCTTGCATCTCTTACGCCTTGCTCTCCTACAACAAACAAAAGCTTTGCTTGTTGTTGCGTGCCATGGCTAAACATACGAGACCACACCAAGCGTGGCTCAACCAACATCCCGCCAACTTTTTTTCTTTCATCGTATAGCCCAAAAATAATAGGTATTGGTGATGAATAGTCTGCCAACTCGTTTAACGTTTCAAACCCTCTTGTCGGTGTGAACCGGCTTGTGCCTGTGATGCTGTCTAAGTCAAGCCTGCCTGACTTTGGAGCCGAAGGCATCTTTGGCTTAGGCGTCAGTAAATATGCAATACCGGTAAGAGTTAAACCAATCGCGACATTGGTAAGAATTATGGTAGTTGCGCTTTTTGCTGCGGTTGTAGTAAGGGCTGGAATAACTAAAGTTGGAACAGCTGTTAATACCGCTTGAATATCAGGAATATGATCGTATTCAGCTGGTCTTACGCAACCACGCCGCCTTACCTCAGACGTAAAAAGTTGATACTCTTCTTCAGTAATTCCAATCGTTTCAATTAACTGCTTCTCGAACGGAAGCAGTGGTACATCGTAAACAGTTGGACCGAAGACCACTGCACCTTTTCGGTTTTTGGCTGAATATAAAGAATGCCTTTTTGCCATGTCACTGCGAAAGTCCAAGAGTTCTCCGCTAATAGCAGAATATCACCATCATACTCAGGCTTCTTGACCCGGAAACCCCAGCTCAACAAATCACGCGATACTTCCCATTTGCTTGCTTCGTACCAGGACTGCTTAAACGGTGGTGGGTCAATGCCGATATAGCCTAAAGCTTGGTAGCAAAGGTGGATGCAATCAATATGGCCATCACTGCCGTCAGCGCCTAGCCGATACGGCATTCCAATGAGATCAGCGCAGCCGGACATTATTACTAATCGGCAAGTTTCCTACAATTCGATTGGTTAACGCACGTCTTGGTACGTCCGTTCCAACAGCATCTAAGACTGACCCCAGTTCTAAGTTCAGTGACGTGTTGTCCCATTGCCCTCCTAATACTTGCCCCGTATAGGTATGCACAATCGTATTTGTCGCTGATAGCCCCGTATCAGGATCAGGGTCTTCAATAATTAAGACATCAACTGCCATGACCCAAGTTCTTTCAATAGCTTTTATTCCCCAACTGAGAGACACCTTATTAACTGGGAAAACTAGCGAGGCCTCTAAGCCATCACCTGTGCGGTTGACAGTGACGCCAGAAAATCCAAAAGGAACAAATTGATATTCAACTTCTCCATACGTAATGTTTTTGCTAATAAAAAAATTCTGATAAAAATAATCTACTGTATTTTTAGGCTTTATCCGAAGTGCGTGGCCAAAGGCAAAACTTGTCATAGACCCAGCCTCTTGCGAGTGCCACCACTCATCTGTAATCGTTTCAGTGTATTCTGTTCACCGCGTTTTGCGCCTTGCTCTGCAGCACTACGCATCCCAGTTTGAAACTGATCAGCGGTTATATAGTCAACGCTATTGATCCGTTCCACGGTATAGCGAACATCGATTGGAGCGGCAACTGCACCACCACCACCGCTGCCTTGCATTTCGCTACCGCCGCCACCATTAGCAGGAATAACGCTATTGCCGCGTGAACCGTTTGAATAGCGAGACATGGCGTCCCTTGCGGTGTCTTGATTAGAAACTTCAACTCCAAGACGACCACCACGGCCTCTCTTTAAAGGCATGATCGCCTCAGGGCCAGCCTCGCCCATTAACCCCATGCCGTTAGCCATAGGGAAAACAGTTGGCTTGCTTACGATCCCGCCAGAAGCAAAAGGAACAACTTTGTTTTGAGCAACTACGCCACCATTAGCAAATAGACCCAGCAGCCCAGTGCCTGCGTTCCCGCCTACCCCAAAGCTGCCAATAGCAGCCTTCAAGAATAGGCTTGCCATCTGCTTCAAAATGCCAGACAAAGATTCGCTCAATGACTTTGTGCCATCAATCAAACCTTCAATGGCATTGGCAAGTCCTGTTGCAACAGTGCTTTTGATTGATTCAAAAAGACCGTTAGTTTTTTCAGTGCCTGCGTTTAACTCTTTTGTTTTATCAATTGAATTTTGCAATTCTGCATTTCCTCGTATTCGTTGTTCGACGCCTGCCGCAATTTCTGGAGGCAAGCCTTTTGTCATTTTTTCAACTTTTATGTCTAACGCAATTTCTTTTTCTTTACCTAAAATTTTTGCTTCAAGCAAACGCCTTTCGTCTTCTAAGCCTTGCAACATTTTCGCAAAACTTGCAGTTTGCTTAAGAGTTATATCTAAGCCTTTACTTAAAGCAGAATTGCGTTTTTTTGTTGCTTGTTCTTTCGTTAATTCTTGGTTTCCACCAGGCGGCAATACTCCACCAGTCTTTCTGCCATAGCCTTCTGGAGCTTCAGAAGTGCCAAACATAATATTTCCTAGCTCTGCAAAATCTTTTTTTGCTTGATCAATCATGCCGCTAAACCTAGTCTTGTATATATCCATAGCGCCTGGCAAGTCAAAAGTAAGCAGTTTGCCAATTATCTGAAAACCTGCTACTGCATTTTTTATAAGAGTATCAACTAATTTAATTAAAGAAAAAGTTACTGCAGCAACAACCCGAATAGAGCCCGCAATAATTTTAAACAAAGGGTCAAAGTCTACGCCAGCTTCAAACAGCGTGGCAAATGATTCTGTAATTGCGTTTAAGGCTGGTAGCAACGCATCAATAAGTTGCATCCTAAAGCCTTCAAATTTAAACCCAAGTTTAGTAACTTGATCGTTGTAATATTCTGCATTTTGAGCAAATTTATCGCTTAATTGATAATTAAATTCTTCAAGCGCTGCTTTGCCGCCATTAAGCATAGTAATCATGTCAGCGCCAGACTTGCCAAAGATGTCCAAGGCAATAGCTGTTTTTTCTGGCCCATCAGGCAAAGTTGCAAACGTGTCAGCAATTTCGCCCAACAGCTGATCGCTTTTTTTAATAGTGCCGTCAGTGTTTTTAACGTCTATTCCCAGCTTGTTGTAAGCATCTGCATAGGTAGCCACACCATCAGCGGCTTCAAGCTGCGTACGGGCCAACGTTTTTAATCCAGTAGCCAATTGCTTTTGTGAAACGTCCGCAAGCTTGCCGGCGTTGACATAAGACTGCAATTTTGCAGCAGCAATGCCAGTTCTTACCTCAAGCTTTCCAAGAGCATCTGCCGCATCAATAGAGCTTTTTGCAAACGCTGCAATGCCACCAATAGCAGCAGCGGCAAACATTGCTTTAAAAGCAAGCCCAACGCCTTTGACCGCAAGGCCAAGATTTTTAGCCTTACCTTGCACGCCCTGCATGGAGTTGCCAAGGCGCTTGATATTGTTCTCGCCTGTGACCTTTGCGCCAAGTAAAACGCTGAATTTTGCATTGCCGTTCATATCACTTGCTCTCCTTGTTTAAAATTTTCATGGCCGCCGCTTCCATGATTTGTAAGTCCTCTAGCACGGCTGGCGCATTCTTGACTTCATACAGTCTAAACAGCCATTGCACAGCTGCATAGTCCAGCCCGCAAACGCCAGATATTGTGGTGCGCCACTGGGTTTGGCAACGCAAGAACATCTCAACAGCAGGCCAATTTTCTTCCCATACTTCAAAATGTTCTTCTTTTACCTCAGGCAACACTAAGCCAAACGCCTTGGCGTCTGCCTTTAACTGGCTTTGATCTCCTGGACCGCTGAACAGATACTCAACGGCCTCGCTTAGTTTTTTCTCTTGGCTCCCTGCTTGCTTTCAAGATAAGCCCCAGCGATTGCCGTGGCCATCATCGGCACTTCTAGCAACTCGTCTCGCTTTGTAATGCTGTAACGCAATTCCTCGCCGTCTTCGTCTTCAATGCCAGCCCATCCTAAAATTACTTCACGCGCAACCTCAACGTCTGTCAAATTGCCTTCTGAACTTAAGTCAGCAATTTCTAGCAATCGGCTTTGTGTCAAATCTTTAAACTCAACATCAAAAGTGACCCGGTCGTGCTTGCCCCCATCAATAGGAACATCTACAGAAACGGGCCACTTGTAAGAGTTGGTTTTCTTTAAAACGAATGCCATAAAAAAGGTGATTCGCCGTCAGACTAGCGCAACATTAGGTACAAACAATGCTGTACTCATTGTTCCCTGCATTTGTTGGCGTTGCGTTGTAGGGCAAGTTCAACATCTGGATACCGTCAGAATCTGAATAGGTTGGTGAACCTAGGTCAGTTTGTGGGGCACTGAAGGTGACAATGTTGCCAGCCAACTGGCCATGCTGGAACGTGTTTGTTCCGGTGCTGGTGCCGGTGGCATCAGTAAAGAAGTTATGAGTGGCAAGCAATTCAGCCTCAAGAACAATCGTGCCATTAGGCCGGCGATCAGTAATCAAGACCTCTTTAGTGCCACCAACCAATTCGCGGTAAACCGTTGTATTGGACTGATCAAAACTAAAGGACTGCAAGGCACCAGTTGCGTAGCCAAACAAAGTGAAGTTTGTGGTGTTGCCGTTCTTAAAAATGACTGGCGTAGTTTGGTTTGCGTAAGTTGTGCTTGGGTTTGCTGTGTCAGTTGGCGCGTTAAACAATCCCGTCATCGTAAAATTAATTACAGGGATCTGTCCAACTTCGCCTGTGATTGCAAAGCTGCCACGGCAACCCGTCAACTTATGACGAACTCCATCGACAAAATATTCAAGAGTGCAACTTTCAAATGATGCGCTTCTTGGCGCATAAGTGACCGACGTGCCTGTCACTTCATTGACTGAGTTGCCACAAGAACGCATAATTGCGTCCCACTTAGGTGCTGTGCCTGCAGCCCCAGAGCCTGCTAGCTCAACCTCAAAAGAAATCTCAACCCGCTGATTAGCAAGTAAAATGTCGTAGTTGCCCATGTAGCCACGGATCAACTCACGCTCAACAACATCAGATTGAAGCGGAGTGATTTCCATGTTGCGGACTAAAACCGCATCAGTGCCTGCAGCTGTTGGGTCTGACCCGTAGCTACTTTCAATCTTCGCCAGCAATAGGCGTTGACTCGTCCTCAGTGTCATCGGTTACAACCTCAAAATTGGGGCTAGTAGGTTGAGCCGGCTGAGTCCGCTCAATGAGCTTCCGTTTGCCGGTTTTTGGATCAACGAGGTATAAACCCCCTTGACCCAAGTTTTCATCTTCCATCTTAAGGGCCTTGCGTCAGATCAGCTAATCGAGTTCGGTAACGAACTAGATAATCGCAACCTATAACGCCTGCGGGTTGATCTGCATCAATCATTTCAAAACTTACGCCTTGCGGCTGAACATCAATGGCATAACCACCAAGAGTTAAATCAGCCATGATTTTGCTGTGCAGGCTTTCAACTATTGGGTCGGCAACTTCATCAGGCTTTTCACCTCGCACAATTACAGACACACGCACAACAAGCGACCAATCCAAAGTTGGCAAACTTGTGTTCTGTTCTGGCGTATCACTTACAGGCTCAACAACCAATGCAGGGCTTTCGCCTCGCTGCAATGGGACAACACGACTGCGATAGATCCGAGCGCCAACGCCTGTGGTGCCGCTTAGGCTACTCATGATGTCTTCAAGAATGTTTTCGCGCAATGTCGTCATGTCTTCTGCAGCGAGATTTCACAAAGCAACCCGTCATCAATTAAGCGTGTCTCACGCACTGTGTAGGCAACAGAATCGACGGTGATGCTGGTACCTGCCGTAAGGGTGCCAAAATCAGAAGCCTTGGCGGTGATCTGGTAGTCGGTATGCAACACCATGTCACCAGCTAAAACCTGGCTGGGCTGATCCAACAAGACTTTGGCGGTTGTAGAGCCTGACGTTGCAGACACGCCAAAAGGATCATTAAGGAAGACCCCTAGATCGTCTGATAAAAAATCAGCTAGCGCCATCAGCCTTAGGTTTCCGAGTGCGTTTTGCTTTGGGCTTAGGGTCTGCAGCAGTTTCGTCAGCTTTGATTGCTTTACCCATGCGGATTAGCAATTCACCGTCTGCGTTGCTTAAGTCATAGCTTTGACCAGCCTCAAGGACTTGGCCGCTTGCCATGACTGCTTTAGTGCAAGTGACTTTCATAAAAAAAGGGGGGCCGTTGCCGGCCCCTGTGATTATCAAGCGGTGGTGATGTCTTCGATCGATGCAAAGGCTGACGCCTGGCGCACAGCAACATCAAACGAGATGATGCCGCGAACAGAAGTCAATGCCTTGCTGAAGTCATCAGAGTCAGTGCCAATTGTGATTTCCAGGCCGTTGCCGTAGAAACCAATCATGGCCTGGCTAAAGTCGCCAGCAACCAAGGCAGAACAAACGCTGGAGCTCGTGCCCTTCGTCAAGTTAGAAGGAACAGCGTTGGTCATTGCCAAGGGATAACCGTTAAGGGTCAAAGGCGTTGGGCCACGACCAATAGCGGAAAGATCCGAGTTGTAAAGGAAAGCACCGTCACCAGCAGCTGAACCACCAGCGCGAAGTTTCTTCAGACCACCAACGACTTTGCCGTTAGTGATGTAAGCCATGTTTGGACCAAAGGCGTTGTCTTCGGTGATAGCAGTTTCTAAATCAACCACTTTTTCAAGAGTCAATGAGCCACCGTTGGTGCCCATCGCAACGGATCCAATGCCAGAAGTGTTGCGGATGCCTGTTGGCTGACCAGAGGAGCCAGAACCATTAAGCACTGCAGCATCAACAGCGTTGTTGATTCCGTCAGTCAAATCACGGCGTACAAGCTCTTCGATGCCAGGTGTGCCCTGAAGCAAGGTCTGACGGCTGTACTTGGAAAGAGCCGCAAGGTTCTTGGGGCTCATCGTGATCTGGTCGAAAGTAGATTCCGATTGTGTGATCGCGGTTGTCTCAGAAGACAGGTAATAGGTGCTTGAAACACCAGAGCGACGAGGGATTGCAACATCACCAACCAAGCCGGTCAGGGTGCGAACGCCCAGGCCAACTACAGGTGAAGAGTTCCGCAGAGCTTCGATGAAGTCATCAGCCAGCAGATCGGTTGCAACAAGATTTCCACCTGCGGCACCAGACGACGTGACGTAAGTCGCGCGTTGTGACAGTGCAGAGAAAGGAACAAAGAAGGAACGCTCACTCGTGGCAGCAATGCCAGAGCTGCGCTGAACTTCTTGGCTTAGCTCACGGCAAAGACCAGCGCCATGCGATGACCAATCACCAGTGATCAAAGCGCGGACGCCATCGATCAGCTGATAACGCTCTTGGGTCTGCTGTCCAAGGTCAACAGGAGCAACAGTTTCGACAGGCTTAGCGCCAATCTTTTCGAGAACAGCTGCACGGGCAACATCAATGCTGCTGCCGTTATCAATCAGCTGCTCAGCAAGGTCACGCATTTCGTGCTTGCCGCAAAGCTCTTGAATGTTTTTGATGCGGGTACGCTCTGACGAGGCAGCTTTTTTGGAAGCCTCATCGCGCACCACGTTGAGATCGGGTGCTGTGGACATTTGATTCTCAGAATCGGGTTGTGTGAGTGGTGCGACGCGAGCCGCAGAATCAACCTCAGAGGCTGTTTCTTTGTCCATTGTAGTGTCTGAAAGTAAAGATCTACCCACACCTACAGACGCGTCCGCAGGCACACTTACAACGCTGATTTCGTAAGGCTCCCATGAAGTTGCAACAAATTCATTGTTGCGCTCTTCCATTTCTTTAATTCGATAACCAAAGGAGATATTACGCATTATTCCGTCTTTAACGTCCGCTAAAACTTCTTGCGCAAAAGAATTGCGGCTAAAGCGAACACGGCTAACGCCTTTCTTTTTATCGTCGTCAAGGTAGGCACGCTCAACAACACCAATCGGACGGTCCATGTCGTGATTGAACAGAAGCGGTGCGCCGTCGTTCAATCTGCTCAAATCTGCAGCGTCTTTGTCATGGCTCAGAACCTCTGAACCAAAAGAACGCTCAACAGGATATTCAGAGCTAAAGCTGAACTCCATCACCCGGTCTTCCTGCTCCTCAAACTGAGTTTCCCCAGCACGCTTCAGCAATGCAGTGGCAGAACGCAATGCAGAGATTTTGGTGAGCGTTGAGAACCGATGTCCGGCCTTCACGTCTGTCGCTTCAAAGCCTTCGTCTGTTTCGCGATAAACAGTAATTAACGCTGCAGGGTCATCTTCATCACCATTAATAGTGAACTCAGAGCCAGGAACATTAATTGAGCCATCGCGTTCAATGCTGTCAATCTTGCCTCTGGCAGTGCCACCAGAACTGTCCCATTGAACAAAATCACCGACGCTTAAACCGTCAGGTTCTGCCCTGCTTGTTAAATCGTCGGTCATTGTTCGATCAGAAATATTCTTGATTCTAATAGTCTCCGCTTTCTTCTTCCCCTACGTTTTCAGCATCATCGCCTGATGGTGATGGGGTGTCTCCAAATGCGTCGATCGTATTCACTGGTTTGTACTGGCTAGCGCCAGAACCATTGACCGCTGATGGGTCAGTGTCCGTAATGATGTTCATCTCATCGAGCTTGGCTAGCTCTGCCTGACGAGCAATAAGCAATTCATCTAGATCGCCGCCGTTTTCAGCGACACAATCAGCAAGAGTTTTGAACCCGCTGCGAACTGCTGCTTTCTGCGCAGCAATCTCTTTTTGAGGGTCAACGTAGGAATAACCACGGAAGACCCAGCGCACGGCTTCATAACGTTCGGGCTCGGTTTCGTAAGTAGGGAGATTTAAGGCCCCACTAAGCACCGCCATCTCAAGCCAAGCCTCATAAATAGGCTGATAGAACTGCTCACGCATCAACTGTTGG
>Ga0181420_1000487_pt1 | contig 15876 bp, 35 predicted proteins | sample 43SPOviralmetaG_FD_130145 | JGI IMG/M metagenome (GOLD analysis project Ga0181420, IMG submission 130145) | Marine viral communities from the oligotrophic San Pedro Time Series (SPOT) site, San Pedro Channel, CA, USA - 43 SPOT_SRF_2013-05-22 | ecosystem: Environmental > Aquatic > Marine > Strait... | reverse complement strand
TTGTGCCATATCTTACTCCTACCCTAAAGGGTTTGCTAGGGCATCTAAGCCCTCCCAGAGATCGTCTATCTCTTTATCAATTTTCTTGAACTTGTCCTCAAGAGTTTTTAAGTATTCATCAAATTTATCAATACGTTGAACAGCAAGCTCTGCTTTTTGAACATCTGTTTTCATTGCAGTAACACTTTTCTCTGCCTCTACTACTCTTTCTTGAATGAGTAATAGTTGTTGCTGCTGTTGCATTATTGTTTGAAGATTAGTTTGTAAAGTTGCGAGATTTCCTTGTAATTGACTTATATCGTTGTCTTCGAGTTCTTGTTTTATTAGTTGGACCTCCTCCGTCAGAGGGGCCACGTTCGGTATCTCGTACGCTTCCACCGCTTCTAATCTTGAGTAAATAGAACTGGCCGTCCATATACCCCCAGCAATACTTGAAATAATTGCAAATACTACCGCAATCTGCATTCCTTTGAAGCTTACGCCACCTACCTTTATTTCGGTATCTTCTATAGACATTACTACTCACACTCCGTTCCGTAGAAGAAGCAGGCATATCCTACGTAGCTTGGACTTGTTGTATAAAAAGTTTGGTCCGCACCGTCTGTAAGTATAGCTGTACTTGATTTAAATAAATCTAACCCTCCTGTACCATCAAAATATACTGCGGCTGCCCAGTTTGCGTTATCAAAGTCAAGCTTTACCCATTTATTAGATGCTTGATAAGTAGCTTGTACTTCATCAACAAAACTTGAGTTTGCATTCTCTGCATTCTGGTCAAAGAAAGCTACAGAGCTTTCATCATTTGCAATACCTATAAAAGCAGCGGCTTCTGCAGCATAACCCTCTATATCTTCAAGAGAGTCATTATATTCTGTAACTGTTTCTGCTTGCAGAGTAAGAGAAGCTTCATTTGCATCTGCGAACTCCGCAACTGTCTGAGCATCAGTATTGGTTCCGCTTTCTGCTGCTGCTTCAGCCATTGATGTTACTTCTAAAATGACTGCTATCTCTGTAGCAGCCTCTGTAAATGTATCAATTGCTGTTTCCATGTTTGTAAGGGCAATATCCCCTTGATCCAACAAAAAATCTTCTGCAGTATAGAACTGCATATCTGCCATCGCACTCAAAGCATTATTATAGGCTACTCTTTGTGCTTCTGAAATCTTTGCAGAATCTGCCATAGTACCATCAGACATATAACCTAGATTTGCGTTGTACTGCAATCCTGCAACTGTTTTATATCCAATATTTAGTTGATCTACAACTGCTTGACTTGAGCTAACTAGATCATTCAGTGGAGCTGCTTTCACTGCTCCTGTAACGCTCAGAGATAGAGCGAGTATCGCCACTCTCAGCTTGTTCATTTTCAACTCCAATTCCTAGTACATCGTTGTACCAGTCCTTTTTCTTTTCATAGTCTGGGATGTGTAGACTTGGTAGAGTCTTTAGCGCAAGATAGGCTCGCTTTCCTACTACCAATTTACCGCCCTGTAAAACTGGACAGGGAGTGCCAGATATAAACATAGCTCTCCATACTTCCGGATTTTGACACATTCTCGCCACTGCAGCAACTTTCATTCCCAAGTCGCTTAAAACTTTTGCATCCCTTCGTCTATTACACTCGGGATCTTCTCTATAGCCTCCTCTGCTGACTGCAATACTAGGTAGCTGAAGTCCTTGGCTATTTCCTCTGTAACAAGTCTCTGGGCCAGTACTCATATAAGTTGGTGATATTGCTGAGTAAACGGGCATTCCAGAGCTGCCTGCTCCATTATATGTTTTTGAGTTAGTACTATTGTTACTATTTACGGTACTATTTTGATTATTGGTATTAAGACTTCCATCTTGATTAGCCCCTTCATTCTCGCCGGAGTTTATATTAGAATCACCCCCTTCAACCGGCAAGATTATCTCTGGAGACCCGCCTGGGTCAGCAAAAGCAGGAATAGCTAGCAAGAAGTATGCTAGTATTATAAGTATTCCTAATACAGTTTTGAGCTGCAACCATTCTTTCATTATTCCTACATTTGGAACGCAAGAGTTGCTACTAGACCCGCTAGAAACAATATTACTGCTCCACCAACTTTTACTTGGCGTTGCTCCATTCTATCTAATTTTGTATCAATATCGTCGAGTCGATTAAAGGTAGTTTTCCACCTCTCTTCGCACTGCACTTCATGACGCAAAAATTGTTCTACAACTTGATCTAACTTAGTATCTTCAGACATCTTTTAGCAACTTATCCATGAGCTTACCGTAGTTGCCCTGGCCGAAGGGTAGCCCTTCATTAATTTGTACGTTTGTTTGACTTTTTACGTTTGTAGCTTCTGCTTTTTGTAGGTCAGCTTGAGCTTTTATCTCATCCATTCTCATCTTATGGGCCATTTGGAGTAAGTCAGCTAAATCTTTGTTGGAGTATACTCCGCTTTCTTTAGCTTCTTCAAGTTTACTCTCAATCATTTCGTCAAGTAAGCTCGCAATGTTATTCTTGTTGCGATAACCCATGTCTAAGTACACTGTGTCAATGTACTTTTTTACTTCGCGTTTATTTAACAGCTCGACTACTTTGTTTTCTTGTACGCCAAGCTGCTCGACAACTGCACGGATATTTCCGAAAGTTAAGTACGAGTTTGCTACTTCAAGTCCCTCTGGAGAGATTGTGGTTAATTCTTTAGCCATGAGAAAGATTATAAGATAAAAAGACTTGAAAGTCAAGAATTATTTTTAGGTAGGATATTATAAAAAACTTGGTGGTGTTGGCCAAGAAACATCTTCCACATTTTTAGGATTACTTAGGGTACTAGTTATGTCCCTCAGCGCTGTTCTATACGTGCGGGCCTCTTGCCTCTGCGCATCTGTTAAGGTATTGTCTGAAACTTGAGTCCAATCTGTAGAAAGTAGAAGCTGTGCTCTATAGGAGCGAATCTCTGCTAATACAGGCTCTGGGTCCCAGGACCACGAGGAGGTAAGTATATTATAGTCAGCATAGTTATTTGGTGGAGGTCCAACCTCTACAAATTTTAGTGTTTGAACATTAAACCAGTTTTTATCCATAAACTCAGCTAAGTCTGTGGTACCCATATTGGTTTCTGTTAAATATACTACTCGCACATCACCCGTAACGCCCTCCTTGGGGAACTCATTCTGGGGAAATACTATTCTTTCTATCTTGCCTGTGCTTTCTTTAATGAAGCATACATACTTTACGTCCATAATTATTCCTTATCTTAATTTACCTATTAGCATCGTGGGGAGCCCCCAAGGGTTGGATACAAAACCGGCTTGTCCGAAAATTGTGATGCTGATTAATATTCTTGAGTTTGCTACTATATTTGTTGAATTAAACTTTGCACATCTAAATGCAGCGACACTGTTAGTAGTTCCCTGACTAGCTCCTGACCAACCCATTTCTATATAAGCATCTTGATCTGAGGTTATTTGGTCACCATAGCTATTATGATTTAAGTTTCCCGCAGAGACCTCACTTATAAAATGACTCTCATTTGTACCAAAAGCTCTTGAGTCTATAGCTACTGTTCCTGAATCTGTAAATATCTGTAGTCCATAGTCTTGGCTTTGAAGAGGATTATCTCCCGTACTTCTTACTATAAAATAATTTACACTTTTTGCTGTCCAAGTAAATGTAACTTGTGTACTACTTTGAAATGTTACAGTAAGTGCATAAAAGTAGACAACTTTTGAGCTAGAATCCCACACTGCAAATATGCCTTCATTTTGTCCACTTACATTTTTTGCGTTTACATATATCTGAGGCTTTACTGTCGTTCCACTTAGACTAACAGAGCTGCCTGTTCCTGCGGCCGCTACCCCCTGATGTATTAAATTTGCAGAAGTATCAGTAACCAAAAAAGTACCACTACCATCTGATCCAAAAACTTCCAATCCAAAAGACATTATCCAATCCTCACTGCATAGGTAAATCCGCCTATTGATCCTGAAGAACGATTATTGTTAATAACATATCTATCTGTTGCTTTTGTAATACTTAAATCTTGCTGCTATCCTTGGTAACTAGCAGTAGCTATGACTAATACTTTTGACGTATCATTTGCAGCATTACATAAAAAAGTTTGGCTTGAACCCGCTGCTATACTGAACGTAGAAAATACAGCAAGATTAGATGCTCGTAAATTAACACTTACTACTTCTGTACTATGGTTTGGTCCATATATTGCTATTCCATGAGTATTAGTTCCAGGGGTTCCTGGCTGTACCGTTGCTGAGGAACCCCCAGAAGTTCCTCCTGGAGTAGAAACAGTAAAAGTATCAGAAACTCCTCCTACAGTAATAGTATTATTTACTGCGGTTCCATTACTTGAAGAAGCCGTTAATTTAGCAAATACGTACGAATTATTTGAAATAGTTTTATTCGCTGTCGTATAGCTTGAAGAATTTATGTTAGGATAGCCAGCATCACCTTTTACTAAAAATAACCCCGTTCCTGATACAGTAGCAGGTGTATTAATACCTGTTATTTGAACTCGTCGTTGCCAGCTAGAGCCTGGTGCAGCATTTGCAACGTCTGGAAACGTAAACGCGTTTGGAGTTGTGTCTACTACATACCCAGAGACAGTGCCTGATATAGTAGCTGTATAGATAATCTCTTTGTTTGTATAGGCAAAAAGTACACTATAGTTTCCATTTGCATTCGTACTAATAGTAACAGTGTCACTACCATCTAGATCTATTTCACTAGCTGAAACAGTGACAGGGTTGTTAGGGCTAACACTAGCACTTCTTGAGTTGTTGTTCTCGGCAGTGGTACCTGTAACTACAATCGTATCTCCTACTGAAAGATTACGAGTATAGCTATTGCCTCCGTTAGCAGTTACAATGGCTTGACTATATTGAGTCATAAACGTCCTGTACAGTGGCTTCTCTAATTACATAACCCCTGTCTGTTCTAACGGCTCTTGATCCTGGAATGCCTTTATTTGCAGCTACCGGAAGAGCCGTATCATGAATATTGTCATAATCCTCTAAAACATCATTATCCCGTGAATATTCAAATACCTCTTTGATATATTTTGAGTAATGACCCTGACCTCGATGATCTGGATGTACAGCTATTCCTAGAGGGGCCATTGTTCTTGTATCGAGGGAATAAGCTGTAAGAACCCATAAAATTTTAGTACCATCTTTGGTGGAGATAATTCTACTATTATTAAAAGATTTTTCAGTACCATCAGGAGCAGGGAAAATAGCGTGATCCACATTATGCGTTGGGTTATCGGCTAAAACTTCCGTTAGCCATTCTCTGTCACTCTCAACAGCCGTTCGACCATCATAACTCGCTAAAGATGTGGGTGTGGTAATATCTAAGCCGGCCATAGGTTTTTCTCCTTATAAATTTTTACTGATAGTCATAATTATAAGAGAAGAAGAATTCATTGTCAAGAATTATTTTTAAATAGGGGGTAAAAAAAGGGCCCCGAAGAGCCCTTTTTGTAGAATACTAGAATGAGAAGCGAATCTCAGTTTCTAGCTTGGAGCCGATTGGATCAACTTCATCGATCTTAGAACCTTCCCACTTACCTTTAAATGTAAGAGGGCCATTCTTGATCTTGTATCCTACTTCTCCTGAGTATCCGTCAGTACGAGGACCTACTTCGAAGTATAAGTTCTTATCACTGTCTCCTAGCAGAGTACCAAATCTTAGGTGGTGCACAGTGTCATCACTCAAAAACTCATCGTCTAAAAATTTCAGCTCATTTTTGTATTCCACATAAGGGCCGGCCATTGCAGCACCGGAAAATACCATAAGACTGATAAAAGTTAGCATATATTTCATGTTTTTCTCCTTAGTAGGTCCAAAACAGGAGCATACGGCGTGTTACTCCCTCCATTCTTTCTCCACTTTTCAAATTATATGAAGTATGATACCAATTGTCAAGAATTATTTTTGCTTTGCTTAACGAAAAAAGTCCTAAACTAATGCTTGATTCGGAAGTAAGCGCAAAGTGACCTCTTCTTTCTCTTCAGGAAACCTCACTCCCTTCTTTTCCCAGACTTCTTTTGTGTGGCACTGGTACACCATTTTGTTGTTCCAGACATTTGTGTAAAATTTACCACAATAAGTTCCATCTTTCATTCTATCAAACGTAAGTTCCATCTGGTCAGAAGCAGTTGCAGACAGAGGCAGAGCAAGGGCTAACGCAATAAGCACATGTTTCACAATTTTCTCCTTATAAAATTCTTTGAAATCTTCGTGATTTCGGAAAGTATTATATCAGAGCTATACCTCGATGTCAAGAACTATTTTTTGAGTGAAGAACCCGCTACAATTTCGTTGTAAATGAGAAAGCAAAAAATACCCAAAGTCGTACGTGTGGGGGACGCCCGCGGCGCGGCGATAGGCAAGGTCTATTAACCGCCCCCCTATTGATAGGCAAAAACAATTGACAAGCGCGGCGGCATAGCCTAAGCTATAGGCTGAATCAATGAAAGGGGCTTTCCATGCTTTACTATATCGGCGTTATTATTTCTTCTGTCATGCTAACAATTATTGTTAGCGTCACGGCTATTAGCGGCTGGCTGTTTGTTACGGGCGGCGGCGATTGGCTGACTCAGGTTCTCGGCTTTGCCTGCATCGCCTTGGCTTTTCTGTTAGTTACTCTGGCGTTCATGATCGTCCGCCTATATGCCGAAAAAGCATAAGCTTATTCCAAATCGGTATTTGACTCACTCGCTCCATTTGCTATAATACTCGAACACTAACTAAGGGGACTTCTATGTCTAACTACACTCCTAAAATGGTCGCGGCTCTTCAGGCTGCTGCTCCGCTTAACCTAGAGATCGCTAAGGATCTCGCTGCCGACTTTGGCATTAGCCATCGCTCGGTGATTTCCAAGGCGAAAAGCCTTGGCCTTGAGTATGTCAAGGCAGCACCCAAAGCGAAAATCGCCAAGGGTATCACCAAAGCCGAGCTGACGGATGCCATTCGTCAGTCGGTCGGTCTGCCTGATCGCTCCGGTGATCTCACCAAGGCCGAACTCGATGTTGTCCTGAGCAGCTTGGCGTGAAGCTGCTCCGCAACTTAGCGGATTGGTTGGGGGCAGCAGCACTATGCTGCGCTCCCTTCATAATCGACACGACCGAGGGCAAAGCCCTCGCCATCGTGGGGCTGGCATTATTGACCTTGCAAGCGCTGCGCGTTTCATGCTATAATCTGGTTTTCTTAAACGTGATCGGCATTGGAGGATATTTTTATGCGATTCATTTTTGATCTGGACGGAACGGTTATTGACTCAACCCATCGCCAAGGCGAGACGCTTGACGATTGGCGACGGATGAATACCGTTGGCAACATCATGCGCGACGGATTGCTTCCGTTGGCTGGCAAGATGCAGACCGCGATTCTCGATGGCTTGGATGTTTGGGTCTGCACTAGCCGCGTTATGGGCAAGGCAGATTTTGCCTTCCTACGCTTGCAGGGTTTGCTGCCGAACCGCTCGCCGGTTATCCATCGCATAGGCGAGAAGGATGATCGACCATGCGGCGAAATGAAACTTGCCAAGCTGCGAGGCATGGCTGCAGCGATGGGCGTGAACTGGGTTCAATTCGCTCACGATTCAATCATGTTTGATGATTCGCTCGATGTACAGGCAACGCTTCGCGGGGCTGGACTTCGCGTTATTGATCCGGTACAATTCAACTCATACATTGCTAGGAAAATTGCATAATGACTATCGCTAAAAAAATCATCATGGTTCTGGACACCGAATGCTGCGACCTCGCGGGCAACGTCTACGATGTTGGCTATACCATTGCCGACCGCAAGGGCGTTATCCTCACTCGCAAGAATTGGCTTGTCGAAGAAGTTTTCACCGACCCCAGCAAAATGATGGGCGCGTTCTATGCGAAAAAATTGTTTTCGCATTATGCTCCCATGCTGGACGCTGGCACTATCGGCTTGGCTCCGTGGAGCAAGATTGTTGCAGAAATGCAAATCGACGTTGACGCTTTCGGCGTGAATGTTTTGGCGGCCTACAATCTCGGCTTTGATCGTCGCGTGATGCGTCAGACCAATGCGCGTTTTGGCCTCGGCCCGATTCTGCCGCCGATGGATCAGCTCGATCTTTGGCAATTTGCTTGCGAGACAAAACTGTCTCAGGCGCGATATAAGGAAATCGCTAGATCTCTGGGCTGGGTTTCGGCTGCTGGCAACATTCGGACGGGGGCAGAATACGCCTATCGATTTTGCTCTGGCGATCATGGCTTTATCGAAGATCACACCGCGTTGTCGGATGCTGTCATCGAAACGCAAATCATGGCGGATTGTTTTGCTTGCAAAAAATCTGTGCCTTATGGCGTCATCAATGCTCAACCTTGGAGGATCGTAAATGAAAAAGAAACTAAGAAAAAAGCTGGCTAAGGTATTGGTCAGCGCCTACCTAGTGTATTCGGTCCTGACGGATACACTAATCTGGGGCGGCGCTTTCTACTATTTTCTAATCCACTAACCATTGCACTAAGGGGCGAACTATGAAAATCACTGGCACACATTTAGGAACGGCTTTGATCCTCCTATATTTTGCGGGGCAAATATTTATTCTTTGACTCGGCCAAGATGTTCCACGTGGAACACTCCCCGACCACACCGCAGCCAGATCGCTTGACAACGCGATTTTGGCGCGGGGGCGCCAGTGGGAAAACGACGTGCAAAAGCGATGGTGTTCCTTGCGCCAGAGTACGTGCAAAAGCGATCAATGTCAAGTCTTTTTTGCGGGTGTGCGCAAAATAATTTTAGATTGGGCAAGTCTTTCTGCGCCAGTGCAAAGTCGACATTCGACGCAAAAAGTGGCGTGCGCCGATTATACGCGCAACGCTGCGATTTGTCAAGTCTTTTTGCGGGGTTGCGTGCAATTTATTTTGATTGGGCAGGTCTTGTAACGGGGACGATAATTGTGTATAATTGGCGCAGACCCCGCAAAAGCGTGGCAAATCTTGGCAAATTTTGGAAGATTCGAGCAAAATAAAACTTGACAGAAAAACCCCGCGCGCGGCCCCCGGGAACAACTTTGCGATGTTTTATGAGCAATTGCGCAAAATACATTTGACAGGAGAACCTTGGGCTTGTATAATAGTTGCATAATTTAAGGAAACACATAAATGGAATACAAGTACGTTAGCTTCGACATCGCAGACCAATCGTTTAAGTTCTACACGAGCCTAGACTGGCACAACCTTATTGCAAATGCAAGAGAAGAGCTGGCAGAGGATGACGACCGGCTGGCAGAAGGCAGCCTGGAAGAAGTGCTAGAAGCAATGTTTGGAGACGAATTCTTTTGGGAAGAGATAGCATAAAGTTCTTGACACAAAATGATTAGGGTTGTATAATATACGCATACTTTAGGAGAATAGATGAATAAATTAGAAACACAGCAGGCTCGACTCAATCAAATCGTAATGTCACAGGACTTTGGTCCCACTGCGATTGTGCTTGAAGGTCGTGATACTGCGGGTAAATCATCTACGATCCGAGAGGTTACGCACTACTTGCCTGTAAGCAAATTTGGTGTACAGCTATCTGCCAAGCCTAGTAAAAAGACTATGGATAACTGGCTGGATTACTGGGGTACCAAAATGCCATCAGGCAAGCAAATGGTATTCTACGACCGATCTTGGTACTCAAGAGCAATGGTACAAAAGATCAATGGCTGGTGCTCTAACGACCAGTATCAGGATTTCATGCAAGATGTGAATGCCTGGGAACAAGAACAAGCTCCTGTTCGAATGATTAAGTTCTGGCTGTCTATCAGCGAAGAAGAACAGGCTAGTAGATTGGCTGAGAGGAAAGTATCCCCGCTCAAGTTTTGGAAGTTGTCCCCAAACGACGAGCGAGCCTTATCCTACTACGACGAGATGACACTACTCAAAGAAAAAGTGTTGACAACAACTAATGATTGGTATACAATTAACTACAACAACAAGCCAGAGGGACGACTAGCTCTTATCACGAAACTCTGCGATATACTGGAGACAAAAAGTGAAAAAAGTTCTTGACATTTTAACCTTTGGCTTGTATAATAAACGCTTAAACAAACAAACATTCGGGAGAAAAAATATGGCGGATTCAGCAGTTAACTACACGGACGAGATGGTTTCATCTATGACCGAACAGTACGAAGCTGAGCCTACAATGGCAACAGTAGAGGCACTTGCTTCTCAATTCAGCAAGCCAAAGCGCAGCATCATTTCTAAGCTGTCTAACATTGGTGTCTATGTTCCTGCGAAGCGTAGCACCACCAAAGCAGGTGTTCCAGTAGTTCGCAAAGAAGAGTTGGTAGACGCGATTCAAGACGCGCTCAAAGTAGAGCTTCCTTCTCTTGCAAAAGCTACCAAAGCTGACCTACAAACCCTGTTGGGTTTAGTAGCCAACTAATTCGGTGAAGCTAAAGTAGGATTGAGTGGACGGGGGTTCGATTCCCCCCTCCTCCACCACTAAAGTGCTCTTGGTTAGTGTACTTTATTGGGGGAGCTAGGTTTCGACAAGCAATCTCAGGTTAGTGGAGAATCGTCAACAGTACCGGATCAAAGACGTTAACAACACTCCGGAAATAAACTAAACGCAAACGATGACGTTTATCAACTAGCTGCATAAGCTAGCGGGGAGAGCCTTTCGCCTTGTTACCAAAAGGAGAGGCACTCAGAAAGCATGCTGGGAAGACCGCGACTATCCCCTGCGTAGGGATGGATATGTCAGTAAAGATAGGGGAGAAGCAAATCGTGACCCCAGCCCAGTATGTTTTCTAAGTTAATTTTCTAGGAGTGGCGGAATGGCTACGCAACGGACTGCAACTCCGTGTATGCTGGTTCGAATCCAGTCTCCTAGTCCACAAAAAAGATTTGACACAGAATGCGTGAGCTTGTATAATATACGCATGTTAAGGGAGAAACGAATGACAAATTCACAATTTGAATTATTCATCATGCACAGTGGCATGATGCAAGAAGGTCTCAAGTCAGAAGAAGCACTTGCTTACATCTTGAGAACTGGACTATCAACCGCTGCAGATATCGCTTGGTTGGTCGAACATCGAGCAATGAGCGCAGCAGCAGCGTCAATAGCAAAGGAGGCAGTAAATGGCTAGAGGAAAGAAACCAGCACGTATCGCATCTACTAAAAAAGTAAGTCGTAAGCGTATGCTAGGAGATCAAGAAGTATTTCCAGTTCGCTGCGTAAGCCGACGAGAGGGTATGAAGTATGATATCCTTGGAGGATTTATTCGAGAGGGCCGTGATAGTATCAAAACGATCTATGGTGAAAATGGTTATCCTATACCTTTCAAAAGCATTGGAAAATTAGTATAACCTTTGCAAAAATAATTGTTGACAGAAAGGTTATTTTTTGAGATAATATCTTTTCGAATTTAAGGAGCAGTATTGGCCATGGGCAAACTGCAGGGTGTTTGTACGACCCCACTGTGACTGGGCAGTGCCTAAAACCAGTCGTTCTACTCCATGGGATGAGAGACATCGTTAAAGTGTCATCCCCGTCTGAGCACGCTCGATAAGGGCTCCACACATAATTGGTATTAATTCCTATGTTTGTGTGTAAATTACGCTCTGGGCAAATCCCCACAATCCAGAGTAGGGAAGCGATATGTACTGTCTGTGATTCGCTTGCGAGTGGAGGAAGTAGGAGGCACCCCACTCATCTATTTAACAAAGGAGGTCAGTAGTTTACGTTGCTGAAAAGGGAATAAAAACCGTAAAGCAGTTGTAAACCGACGGAGTCGTTGGAGAGCACTTGTAATTTCGATGCATCGCAAGAAAGCCCGGCTCTCTCATCGTGAGATGAGATTAAAGAGTAGTACTCAACTGGAGAAGTGCCCTAAGGTGTCCAAGCCTTGGGGCATTTTTTTATACCTCATCAAAAAAATTTCTTGACTTTTTTCTTCATGTCCCTTATAATATAAGATAAATGAGGAGAAGTTACATGCCAGATATGATCCCCAGTGTAGGAGCTGTCGTTCCTACCTCTACCACTCGCCAAGATGTAGTTACAAAGGTGTACGAAGGCGCCACGCCTGGAAGTACCAAAGTGCACTCAACAGTGTACAATGTAACAGTATATGACATCAATGGCAGGCTGCAAACAGTTACAAACTCACACGTAATTAACTATACAGTGTAGGAGACACTAATGAGCAATGTTATTCAGTTCCCCGATAAAACCCTAAAGTCAAAACTCGAAGAGAACATGGAAGAAATGCGTGAATCTCTTGGAGAGATGTATGACGCTATGGATAAAGTACGAAAAGGAATGGAAACAATACAAAGCCAAACACATGAGATGGAAGACAACTACCAAAAGCTAATGATAATGTATATCGAAGAAGTTGGTGAAGATAATGTTCCGCTTGAGTGGTTGGACTATTGCCCGTATGTTGGAATGGTTCGTGATACAGAAACAGGAAAGATCAGTATACATTTGGTCGATCCAGAAGAATTGGAGAAGAAATGAAAAATAAAATTATTGAAGCGTTAAAAGCTAAGTATAGCGGTGAAATGGAATATCATCGTATGAACATTGACGTTTATTTGAAAAACCCCGTCGGGATTGGAGAACACCCAGATATCTTGGGAGCAATTGACAGCGAAGTTGAAAAGCTCGCATCAGTCACAGAAAAACTACAAACACTATTGACAGAATATCCGGAGGTCTAGTGAACTATACTGAAGAGCAGACCAAGTACATGGTCGAAGAATACACGAACAAGCCAACCCGTGTTACAGTAGAAAGATTGGCAAAAGAAATGAGTAAAACCCCTAAATCTATAATCGGTAAGTTAAGCCGAGAAGGGGTCTATCGCCGCTCCGTCTACAAGACGAAGACAGGCGAATCACCTACAACTAAAGTAGAGCTAGTAGCAGAATTAGCTGAAGCCTTGGGTATCTCACCCGGGGTCTTAGCGGGGTTGGAGAAAGCCCCAAAGAATGTTTTGAAAGTCTTAAAAGGAGCCTCTACGGGTGAATAAAGTACCAAAATTAGTTGAGAGTTGGGAAGACGGTTCTACTACAGTTGAAATTTGGGAAGAGATTGGTACTCTACCACATAACTCTGACCATGATACAATGTTCTATACCTTGCGTATAATTTCTAAAGATTCTAGAAAATTCCCTGTACTTACAGGGGCGATAGGACAAGCAAAAGAGATTTTAAAGCGAAAAAATAATCGCGAATTGCGTGAAATTAAGACGAATTTTGACAAAAGTGGAAAGAAGGAATGAGACCCGTAACAAGATATTTAATTATCACGGTCCTTGTGGTTGTCGTAATTCTTACTTCGATTGAAGCGAATTAGAGTGAGATTGATGATTGTCGGTTTAATTAAGAGCTATACTGAGAGGCACTCGCCTGGCGGCTCGCTCCTCAGTATTAACGCTCTAATTAAAACTCCAATCTGCTGGATGAGTAAACTAACGATTGACTTGATTGTTCATCAAATATGTTATATATTTTACCACACTTTTTGGCATAATAAAAGTTTTATTTTTGAGTAGGTAAGTGATACAACTTGTTGACCGGCAATCACATAATGTATAAAAGTTTTGTTTTTGAATAGGAGAAATGTAAAATGACGTGGAACTATCGTATTGTTTCTGAAAAAGCACCAGAAGGTGAGTTCTATCAACTATATGAAATTTACTATGATGATGGAAAGATAATTGGAATGCTAGAAAAACCTTCCAATCCTTATGGCGATACTGTAGAGGAACTACAGGAAACGATGAAGCATATGATGGAAGCATTTAAGAAACCCGTGCTAACTATGGAGGCTTTGGACAATGCTTTCAAAAGAAATGAATCATTAGCGTGGAGAGTGGAAGAGTTGCAAAATGAAGCAAGATCATAAAGAAAAGGGGCTTTTTAGCCCCTTTTTATTTGCCTAGAATAAGGTCTAAGTAGAAACCCCATCGTGCAAATTCTATACCTACTGTATATGTTTTCTGCTTATGTGTAGAGTTTGTATAGGCCCATTCCAAGACAAGTGCGGGAGTAACATAGAATGTTCTCTCCAGCTTATGCGTATATCGAGTTGCCTTCATGCTTCAATCTCCAGATCCCATTTGCAAGTGTTCTTGCTACGGTCTTTGTTCTTAAACAATCTTGTCATCTTGTAAGAACTATCCCATTCTGTAAACCAATCCTTTCCTGCTTTTCGTGCATCATAGAAGGTAGCGTAAGTAAAAAAGATAGCAAAGATTACAGCAACGTGTCCAAACAGTAGTGGTACTATTCCAGACCATCCAGCTATCATACTACAAAAAGCAAGTGTCCAAACTAACGAAAGGACTACCATATAGTAGCATTGTAAACTTACATCTCCTATAAATCTGAGGGGATTATATTTTAAGTTCATTATAGATTCCCAACTATAAAAGAACCACATAAATTTATTTTTCATCTTTTAATGCTTCCAATGTCCTAGGATAATCTTTATTCAAAAGATCTACCGCTTTTGTTATTTTTTCCTCGGCTCCACACCAGTTGCATGGATACCCTTTTTCAGTTCCAATTATATCTCGCTCTGTTCTACACCAATGTTCCCAAAACTCAAGTGTAGTAGGAAAGCCATCAACAAATCCTAAACCCATTTTATTTACTCCCATGTCTTAATATCCTTACCTATCTTAACTCTACCATAAGGATTTCGGCCCTCAAACTCTGAAGATGTTTCATAGCCTACAGCAGTATCAATATACCAAGTATTCTTTTGAACTCTCAGTCCTGTCCAAACTATGTCTGTAGATGTTTCACTTCGATCATTAAAGGGAGTGCCGTTTGGTATACTTGAAATGTGCTCAAACTCTCCATACCAAGTGCATCCTTGAAGTATTGCTAGTATAGGAAGTATTTTTACTACCTTACCCAAACTTCGCTCCAGAGTTGGTTTTATCGCCTTTCTTGGTACGAAACGGCCAACGCTTTTCTACCCAAGCAATTGGAAAGTAGAGTGCGGAAACTATACCAAAAAGCATTAGACCTGTGAATAAGAATAACTCTGTATAGTTAATCATCATAGACAGCTCTCTAGGTCTGGATGAAAATAGTTAGGACCCTTGAGAATTTTTCCATCCTCTCTTCGTACTGGCTTTCCATCTGCTCCGAGCTTTGACATATTGCTTGCATGTACTTCTTGAAAGCACTCACCTAAGTCGATACCATAAGCATGGCCAGCGCCATATACAACGTAGAGAATGTCAGTAAGTGCATCTGCAATTCCAACCATATCCCGCTGTTCCATAGCTTCTCCAAGCTCATCTACCTCCTCCTGTATGAGTTCTAATCTTAACTCACGAGTGGAAAAGTCCGGCCAAGTAGGTTCTATATGAACATCTTGACCAAAAGCCTCCATAAAATCGCCAACTAACTCAAAGTTAGTAGCTTTTGGTGTGCTTCTTATTCTCATCTCGCTGCCTCTTCTTTTCCCGCACTTTTGCGGCTTGTTTCATTCTGTTTCGCTTTGCAGAAGGCTTTTCGTACTGCTCTTTCTCACGAAGACCAATTAGTGAGTCTTTCGTTTTTCTTTTGAGTACACGTAAGGCACTTTCTACATTACTGTTTCTTACTACTATTTTCATTAATTCCCGTAGACTATATCATCCCAATTCTGCTCATTGTAGCTTTCATTGGTAGCAAATCCTGCTGAAGCAAGAGCTTCTGCATCACTTTCACCACCAAGTGCTTCAACGAAAAAATCTTCCTCTTCAAAAAGTTCACCCTGTTCTGGCTCTCTCATTGTTTTCTCTCCTTATAAAAGATATGTTCATTTATCTGAACAGTTTTTTCAAAATGCTTTGCCCATGCAGGGCTACTATAAGTTGCATGATACCAAAGTGCTCCAT
>Ga0181420_1000484_pt1 | contig 15900 bp, 29 predicted proteins | sample 43SPOviralmetaG_FD_130145 | JGI IMG/M metagenome (GOLD analysis project Ga0181420, IMG submission 130145) | Marine viral communities from the oligotrophic San Pedro Time Series (SPOT) site, San Pedro Channel, CA, USA - 43 SPOT_SRF_2013-05-22 | ecosystem: Environmental > Aquatic > Marine > Strait... | reverse complement strand
AACTTCTTAGGTTGAATACCTTCTTCTTTCATCCAGTTGTAAACACAATCAAAGTCTGTGCCTCCGCCTCCGCCTAGTTCGTAATCCATAAACTCTTCCATATTGTTCTGTGTGAACACTTGTGGGTTATGAATTTCTGTATCAAAGCATACAAGGTGAATGTTAAAGTCTGTGTATTGGTCCATAATGCCTTTGAACTCACTTAAAAAGTCCATAGCCATTTCGTCCATAATAGAACCTGACATATCAAGTGCCGCAACAATATCAATAGTTGTTTCTCTGTCCATACCTGGTAAGTAGAAACCACTGTCTTGTCCTTTACGACTTGGTGTTTGATATGTGTAGTCACTTCTAATAGTGCTTTGGATTTGCATAGCAAGTAGTTCACGCCAGTCTAGTGTAGGGTTAAGAAGTTTGTCTAACATTCTTTTAACACCACCTGGTAAGTTACCAGCACCTGCCGCCTTGGCTGATTGCATTACAGCATTCTGAAACTCATTCTGTATTTTTTCTTTTTCATCAGCAGTATATTTTGCAGGACCAGACTCTCCTTCTGTATTGCCCTCGCCTTCATTCTCACCTGCACCCTCATCATCCCCTTCTGTTCTATCTAAGTGTATGTCTAGAGGCTCAACATTAATAACACGGCCTTCTTCTTCAGCCTGTTTAAATAAGTCGTCGTATATCTCTTCTGATACTTGACCTCTGTATTTCCAATCAAAGCAAATCTCAACTAACTTAATCTGCTCGCCTATGTTAGCATCAATTAAGTCTGCATTAATAACATAGTCATTTGCTATATTCCAAAGTCTAGGATCTCTATCACCTCTACGATCTACATCAAAATGATCATACACACAATGTAATATTTCATGCCCCATTAAGAAAACAACTTCACCGTCGCTTAGTGCGGCAACGAAATGTCTATTGTAATAAAAGTATTTGCCATCAGTTGCGGCAGTTGGACACCAATCAGTAGCATCTTTTAATTTAAGTCTTGTTGCAAGATTACCAAAGAAAGGTGCTGACATAAGCATTTCAATTCTTGCTTTTATAAGACGATCTTCAATCTGTTGATTTGTAAGAGTCGTTTCTGGTATTTCTGTGATAGGTTTTGCAACTCTATCTTGTGCTGTTTCTTTTCTTGCCTGTAAAGTATCTGACATATTGTTACCTAATTTCCTAACTAATATATATATTATAGCATCTAAAGGGTATGTGTCAACCGTATTTTAAGATAAATAATGCTACAGAACACAGATAATGGGTTCACATCACACAAAATAATCCCAACTATAACAAATACTTATACATATCAAACAGGAGATTATTATGTATTATTCAGAATCAATGATCCAGATGGTTGAAGATCTTCAACATCAGGCGGCTTCTATGGAAAAAGAAGTCAAGAACATGATGGAACTGGAAGGTCGTGCATTAGGTCTTGAACTCGATAAAAGAAAGAGTGCAAGAGACATGATGTTAGAACTACAGGCTCACTCAGAAGCAAAGGCAGAACAAGAAGCAATGACATGGGCATACGTTCCATGCACAATGGCTCAAGAAGATCCAAATTGCTACCCAGCAGATGATATGCATGTAGAACATGTAGAATCAGCACCTATGCCAGAGCATGATGAAGTTCATTATGAAGAAGCACCAGTAGATCAGGCACCAGCAGAAGCACCAGTTGAAGCACCAGTTGAAGCACCAGTAGATGCTCCAGTTGATACACCAATTGATGCACCAGCAGAAGCACCAGCAGTTGAAGAAAACATGAGTCCTCTACAAGAGGCCCATGCAGAAGCAGAAGCAGAAGCACCAGCAGAACCTAATCAACCAGAAGTTTAATTTAGTGCCCTCTTAAAGAGGGCATTATTATTGGCCTCCTCGGCAGGACTCGAACCTGCAACCCTCGGCTTAGAAGGCCGATGTTCTATCCAGTTGAACTACGAGGAGATATTATTTGAACCAACCAGGTCCGGGTGGTTTATCCGATTTAACCAAACAAACCTTTCCCTTCAAAACAACCATAACAAACTCGTCGCCAGGATAAAGTCCATGACGTTGTTTTAATTGTTGAATTGTAATTTCTGAATCTAACTCAATTGTTTTTGAGTTTATTGTTAAAGTGTAATCATGATAATCCACTTTGTGTTTCCTTCTTTTATTAAACTAAAAAAAAGTGCCCTGTTTCCAGGGCACTCACCTTGTGCTTAGGTAGGGAGTAACATAGGTAGGGCACAAGGATTTTAACCGTTAACCAACCCCCTTAGGTGATATACTTTACATACCTCTCTGAAAATGTGTCTTTGAGATCTTTATCAAGTGTAGTTCTGACATTGAATGTAATCTTATAATCTTTCATTATAGTCTTGAACAAGAACACTACCATTTCAGGCTCAAAGTTATCAAAACTAAACCTTACAGTATTGTTAAGCATTTTAGCAAACTTCTCATCAACACCTGTGTCTTTGTAGATGTCATTGAGTTCATAAGCAATACTTACAACTAAACTGTATTTTGCAGATATCTCTTCTGATATCTTATTGTCAAGTGTTTTAACTTTGCCGTCAATTACGTCTGAAGGGTTAGGCAAGTTACTAGCAATCTTTCTGTGTTCAATGAACTTGATTGCCATGCCTTCACCAATAGCACCAGCAATTTCTGCCTTTTGCTCTCTAGCCGATGCTCCTTCAAAGCCATCTACTTTAAGAATGTCTGAAGTAAATGTCCATGACCTAGGAGTTGCGAATGCTTGTGAACTTGTCTTCGGATCGAAGTTAAACAAGTCCTGCTTCGCAAAACTCAGGTAACCAATAACATCAGGGTGAACGTCATTGTTGATTGCCCATTGTTGCCAATCTTCAAAGTTCACATCCATGTTAATGTGTCTAAATCTATTTGCTAAAGGACTAGGCATTCTAAATGTAACACCTCTATCAGTCTCTCTATTACCTGCCGCAACAATTCTTACATTGTCAGGAAGTTGATACTGACCAATTTTGTTATTAAGAACTAATTGGTAAGCCGCGGCCTGCACACTTGGTGGTGCTGAATTCAATTCGTCTAAAAACAAAACAATAGTGTCATATGCATCAGCCATTTCCTGTGTAGGAAGATCTGCCGCTGGTGCCCACTCCATTTGATTTGTTTCTGGATTTCTAAAAGGATAACCACGTAAATCTGTTGGCTCCATTAATGCTAAACGCATGTCTATCATAATAGCATTGCCTAACTCTCCTGAGTCTACAATACCTTGCACCAATTCTGACTTACCAATACCTGGTGCTCCCCAGATAAAGATTGGTCTTTTTGCCTTCATGGCACGCAGAGTGATTGGTTTGACTTCTGCTGGTCTTATTTGTAATGTTTCCATAAATGTTACTCCTAACTTTTTACCTAACTATGTATATATAATAGCACCAATTTAGGATTTGTCAACCGAAACATCATACATATCTTCAAATATTTTGATTGCTTGGTCTTTTTCTAGCATTGGTTCGCTGTATGCTGATCTTTCTTCACAGTTTAGAATATACCATTCTGTAAAGTTTTGATTAACTGTATTATCGTCACTCCAAGTAAATTGAAATTGTGAACTATTTACTATACCACTCATATATACTCCTAATTCCGTATTAGTTTATATATAATAGCATCTTAAAGTATTTTGTCAACCTTTGTAGCCAAAAAATTGTATTGTGATGCGAGTTTTATCATTGGAACTTATAGGAGCAACACAATGAAAATGGCCTCCTTCTAGTAAAACTGCTGAATTGAATTGTGGTGTATATGAGTGGTTAACACCATAGTAGTCGTCACCTTCTGTATATACAAACTGCCCTCCATCATCGTATGTCCATTCAGGATTTAGATATATTGTTGCACTAAAGTCATACTTTTGATCGTTATGCCAGGGTATATAGCATCCTTTTTCCCATCTTTGGACAGTTAGGTAAGCATTGTTAAAGTCTCCAAAATGCTCTTTTAGAACACTTAATACTTTATCTTGATCAACGGTATCTAAGTCATTTAGTAGTATTGCAGGTGCTTTTTTAGAATGTGTTAAATAGTCCTTCCATGTATCTAAACTTGTTCTTTGATCAGGTAGGTCAATTAACTTATTGTAAAGTTCTGTTGCATATACGACGTCTAAGACGCCCTCTACCACCCTAATCATTAGGTTCTTCCCCTAAAGTATTGCTTGGATCACCATGTCCCCATATAAACATTTGGATAACTGATCTTGGTTTCTCACCTAGTATTTCTGTAACCCAATGGTCTTGTCCTAGTTCATTAGTATTAGTATCGTTTGGCATTTTTATAATAGCACTATTGTATTTAGGTAATACACAATAACCATTACCTTTTGCATCGTCATCTATCCAGTGAAACATTCCGCCATCATTAATGTCCCATTCTTTATTTAAAAATATAGTAACAGAACCAACACTCCTATCTTTGTGTGCTTGTAATACTGCTCCTTGAGGATATTTTTGTATTGCAACACACATGTTTCTTACATGTTTGTTTTGATATAGCGGATTATTTAAATTGTTATAGATATCATCTCTCAATAACCAAAGTTCATTATCTGTTGGATTCTGTGTAAAGCATTCTACATTATCATTATACTTTGTAAATCTAGGATTCCAAGCATCGTCAGATGACATATCTGACACACTTAAATCACAATACTTGTCGAATTCGGCAATTATTTCTGGTGTTAAGAAGTTTTCTTTATACTCAAACATTATATTATATCTATGTAACTTTCTAATTTAGAGCCATTTAATCTGAACCATGCACTATCTTCTTGACTGTAAAACACAACTTTTTTCTTATTTACAAAGTATGGCCATACCATTGCTTCGTCTAGTTTGAGCAACACTTTACCGCTTAACAAACAATCATTCTCGTGATCGTATTTGTCAAAGTGTCGACCTAATAAACTGTTACCAAACCTAGTAAGTTTTATACCTGTAGGTTTATTTTGTTCTAGTCTAAAATTTGAAAATAATCTTGCACACTTATCTTCAATGTTGCAATTCGTATAGTCTTTAATATTTTTAGTTAGGCGTTGGTCTAACCATTGGATAATTTGATATTGTATAGGTTCATTCTTTGAGATCATCTTCTATTACTTCTTCACCTTGTGTTAATTTAATAACTTTAAATTCATCTGATGAAAAAACATCATTTAGTCTTTCAGCAAGGTTAAAAGCATGTCCAGGATTAGAAAAAGAAACTTTCTTATATTTGGGTCCTGGGTAACTTACAAGTGTATTTAAAATTCTAAGGTTTATAGGTTTCCCTTCGAAAAACACACTATAAATTGCGTCCGCACTTAAGACTTGTTCGGACTTGTATGTTGTTTTGTTTACTACTTCTAGTAGTATCTTTGGTTTTGGTCTGCTCATGTGTATGTCTCCTATACACATATATTTATCACTTTTCAGTGATTAAAACATCTGTTAATCCAGTGAGTCGACCATTGCTTTGAAGTCCGTAAATCCGCCAATTTTTTCGCCATCTACTATGATTTGTGGGAAAGTTCTAGCACCTGGAAAAGTTTCAAACAACTCTTCTCTTGTGAAGTCTTCATCTAACATTTTGTAAGTATATTCATAACCTTTTTGTTCTGCAAGGTTCTTTGCTTGAACACAAAAAGGACATGCCGGTTTGCTATATATTTCTACTATCATAACTATATTTATAATTTATTATTTAAAAATGGTTTAATTATTGACTTTGTAAAATGCTTATGTGCTCGTTCACTAGGATGCCAATCGTCGATATATCCTTTTTCTTTTGTAAAATTTTTATCAACCCAAGCATTCATTCCTTGTGGGCAAAAGCATTGTGAATGATCTAATTTATCATGTGCCCAAGCAATATGGTTGTATTTTTTCTTTATTCTTTTTGTATATACTTCATTATAATGTTCATGTATGTGTCCCCAATAAAATTCAGCATTATTGGCCTTGCATATTTCTTGTAAGTTAAGTATATCAACAGATGTTCTTTCCCAATCCTCTATAATGTTTGTGTATTTTGCATAATATTCTTCTATTACTTTGGTTCTTAAACTAGGCACAAGGAATGAATAGGCATACTTTTCTGGTGCTATTACATTACCGTCAAGATCATGATGTTGCCCGCCATTTGATTCTAAAACAATATCTACATCTCCCATACTTTTTGCTTCTTGATAAGCATCTGGTTGCTCCTCTTTAAGATTCTCAGTAAATTTAATTGCCTCGTCTATCATTATATTTTGATTAAGATGCTGTCTATCGTTAGTAACAATACATTTTCTAGAAATGCCGCTCCATAGCACTACAACATCTATTTGACAATTCCAAGGGATCTCTTTTCTTAAATCAAGTAACTTCTTAGTAACAAGTCTAAATATATACTGATTACCTGCACCGTCTTTTCCAGTATGATAAACATCATCATACATATCTTCAAGGTAAGTATTCCATGTGTGTAGAGCATAACTATCGTCACTAAAACTACACCCGCCTGTTAATAATGCTTTATACATCTTCAACTTGTAATACCACTTGGGCACAATCCCATTTATCTTCAAATGTAATAATGCACTCTTGGTTCTCAAACCACTTCTCTGAATTATAGTTCATATTTGCATTAGGTTGAAAATACCAACCCCACCTACCTTTTGCTATTTTGCTAATTTTTTGAATGGTTCCCATACCAATACCATATTGTCCAGTTCTCCACTGGTTATGGTAAACTTTATTGTAACCACAGTCCTCTGGTAGTTCGTATTCTGATGTCATTCTTTTCCAAATTTGCCACCATCAACCTCTACCCTTGCAGTGGCCATCACATGGTCTTTGCTATCTAATGGTGGACTTATTTCGCTTAGTGCTTCGTGTAAAAACTCAACATCTAATGTTGCTTGTTTTACGTTAGATTTTTTAAGATTTGCTATGTGACTAACAAGTTCATTAAACTTGCTCATCTAGTCTTTTCTCTTTATTAAGGCGTTTAAGTTCTTTCCTACATTCCATTTCTGTTTTCCATGGACCTTTAAATCCATATGTTTCTAGTGTTTGTAGTTTCGGACCATGCCCATGTTTCCATGCTTTATCAAAGTTAATAGCATACCAACCTGCGGCATATAATACATCACTACTTTCTGTCTTTAAATACAAAGGAATGTGTTCACAGTATCTGTCGTCATTTACTTCAATTGGTATTGCTTCTTCATACTCAATTAAATGACCTTTAATATAAAGAGCATCTTTTTTGCTTGTGGGCTCATTAATTGTTTCTGTAAACAAATTAACGTTACCAAAGAACTTAGTAGTCTCTTGTTCGTCATCAAACAGTTTAACTGACTTTCCTGTGATATAAAAGTATCTACCTTGAACATCTTCATTTAGTATTCCGATCTTCTTATCACCTTTAGTTACTAACCATGCTTCTTCTGTGATTTGTTGTAGTTTAGTTTGTTTTTTAGGCTTTGCCATATTGTGTCTCCTGTGTTCCATAGTCCTCATCTCGAGCAACTTGTTCTCCGTTTACTGAGCATATTTGCTTAATTGGTTGTCCATGTGAGTCTTTAAACTCTTCTGGACATATATCGCTTCTCATTGCTCTGAATACTGTCTTTCCATTATCTGGAGTAGTAAAGATCCATGGTATCGGGTCTTTGGGCCACTCCCCCTTAATTCTTTTGATGGCTTTATCAAATCTGTCCATTCAAAAACTCTGCATAATCATTTGGTGTATTACTCATACGTTGTAAGTTCCACTTAGAGCAAAACTTCATAAAGTGTATACCAACTTGTGAAACAGGCTCTTTGCTTACTGCTTCATTAATCCTTGCTTTACATTCTGCTTTTACTTCATCAGGTTGAGCAGTTAGGTCTATAAGGATTCTATTACGTTCGAAGTCATCTACAACTCTATGCTCTTGCTCTTCATGATCAACCCAACGTTGTAACATGAAGTTATTATAATCAAAACCGCCTGTTACACGGTCGTTAAATGCTTCTGTGATACCAGTTTTGTTCTTACTGCCTTTAAGTCTAGCACCAGGGTAAGCACTAAACACATTGTCACTGCTGTCACCTCTAACACACTTCTCAAACAATACAAACTCTGGGTCTATTGCTTTCTTAGGTTCACCTGTCTTTTTATCTATTACATACTCACCTGTCTTAGCACTCTTAAAGCCTTCTAGGCTAACTATTTGATCAGTAGTGCCGTTGAACTGTATTACATTAGGTGCTAGTAATTGATAGAAGTCACTGTCTGTGCTTATAATAATATGATCATCTTGTGGATGTTCTTGTATCCAAGTAGCAATTAAGTCATCTGCTTCTGCATTAGGCTGTTGTATAACACTACAATTAGTTTTAGTATCCAAATATTCAACAAAGTCGTTGTATGCTTCGAAGAACAACTCATCATCTTCCATTTCACGTGGACTACGTTTGTCTCTTGTAACTTTTCTATTTGCTTTATATGGAGCATAAAAGTCTTTACGCCAACTTCTACCTTCTAAACAAAATACCACATGTGAGCCATCAAAATCACGCCATGCTTTCTTAACACTATTAAACATAATGTGCATAGCCATACCAACACGCATATCAATATCTTTACCTCCACCTACATGCTTCGCACGGAAGAACATATTAAGAGAGTCTACAAGTATAAAAGTTTTCTTTTCCATATCATATTCCTAAGTTATCATTTATTATAGCATCAAAAGGAGATTCTTTCAAGTTCTTTTCACGTAATTCTGTAAAATTTCTTTTGAGGTCATACGTTAGATATTTTTCGTAATTATCTAGTATGTGGTTGATTTCTTCAAACGTTAATTCTTTGCATTCATCTGCAACTAACTGATCTATCTTAGCAGATATTTCTGCTAGTTTAATCTTCGTCTTGGTCTCTGTCGAGTTCACTTGATCTGACGACATCTTCTCTCTGTCCTTCTTGTAGTCCATAATCTAAATCTGCACGTTCCTGTATTAATACAGTTCTGCACACATCATTAAACCATTTGTTTACTACATCTTCGTCACCAGTTCCTGTGTAACCGTTATCATGTAGCATTGCAACAAAATGATCATTCCAATCTAATTCTATAAACCCTGCTTTTGCATTCTCTGGGTCTATACCCATCTTATTTACATTAACCCAAGGTTCCTGTTTTAAACCTGCTATTTTTTTATCTGCTTCTGACTGACTTATTTTGCCGTTCTTTACATCAATTTCTATTTCTGCAACTGACTTCTCTTCTTCAGTATTAGCATCAATGGCCGCAAGTGCTTTTTCTAGTTCTTCACCATCATAATAGTATTCTGCTTCTGCTACTGCTCGAGACTTACCTTTAAGTCCCCAACTAGCAGGCATCATACTGAATGGTAATTTAGTCTTCTTTGCCATATCCTATCTCCTTTAATTGATCTTGATATTCAATCGCTTCATCTATATCAATTCTTTTTGGTATTGCCTGTGTTTCTCCAAACTTTTCTTCAACTCTAACAGTATCATCTTCAAGTATTGTAAATCTAACAGCATGTCCTTTATGAACAAAAATGCCACGTTCAACAAACTTGTGAATCATCTGCCTTGTCCTCTATATCTCTTATGAGACCTTTTCTTTGCTTTGTTCATTGTAGACATTGCAATCTTTACACTTCTACCTCTGCCACCTTGACCAATACTAGATGCTTTTCTAGTTGGTGTAATTGCAGATGTTCTTGCTTTATATAGTGCCATATTATCCTCTTATATTTAATTTTCCTACTACGTCAGGAGTTTCTATATTACCTGCTTTTTGTAATGCCTTAATAAAGCAGACCCTTTGATCCATATCCCAATCTTTTAACTTTGCTTCGATTTGTTCTTTAGTTAATTCTAAATTAGGATTATCAAAATATGTAAAAGGGTTACGTCTTACTATTGCAAAGTCTCCAATGTTAAGTTTGCCGTCACCCATTGTTTGCCATTGAAAGTTATCTATTTCGGTTAACTTACAATCAACTATTACTGTATAAACTTTATCATCTAAATAAAGTTCTGCAGTATTAATATTAAGAACGTTTACATTTACTTTCATAATATTTTTGATATCAATTTCTAAGAGTCTATCTACACTCAACTCTTGAGATAGTTCATTTTCTTGCTTTGCCTCTTCTAAAAGTGCATCGGCCTCTGCCATATGTTTTTCCAATATTTCCTGTCGTGCTTCAACAGGCAAGTCTTCCATGTAAACTGGAAGTCCATCCTCCGTATAACCAACAGGTTCTTCGTCAGCAAATGCTAAACTAGTCATAAGTGCTACACCCATACATAATGCAAAAAGCATTGTCCATGGACTTTTAAAATCTATTTTAATTTTATTCATAATTTTCTCCTTAAGTTCCCCAAGCATTACCAAATAATTGAATGTGTAATCTTGGACTAAACTTGTATCCTGTAAGCATACAAGCCTCAGCAACATCTTTTTCTGTTAGTGCTTGTTGCTCAAACGTTGCACCTTCTGGCATACAAAATACTGAGTCTAGTATAACTCCTGCTTTTTTGTATGCATCAACATATTCATCTACTTCATCAAAGTCTATCATATCTCTTACAACAAACTTATTATATAAAAAACTGTTTGTAACTTTATTCATGCTTAGTAAACATTCAGGTATAAGTGTATCCTCTCTTGTTTCAGCACTAATTGATAGTTTAGGTGAGGTTGACCAAGTTACGTGAACATGCTTACCTTCATTGTTAAAGTATTCAATCATATTATCATCACAGGATTTACTACCATTAGTTTCAAATGTAACATTTAGTAATCCATAATCATGATGTAATACATCAATAAGTGCTGGCCAAACACGTTGCCACCCTAGTAGCGGTTCACCACCTGTGATCACCAAGTGTATGTCTTCACCGTGTCGGCCAGTAAAGGTGCCCTTTGGAAGAAGCGAAGTGATGTGATCAACCACTTCGTCTACAGTTTTTGTCATCTGTAGATGTTTATACTTCATTGCCCAACTGGCACTGGAATCACATCCTATTGGAGTGACTGGTAAATCTTCTATGCTTTTGTAAGCATCTGGGTGGTTCTTGTCTGCTTTAGGGTCTGTAACATAAGGCATTTCATCTGTTGCAATTAAGTTACCTCGCTCTTGTCCAAAGCCTGCACATTCAAAGTTGCAACCAAAAGTTCGTAAAAATACACTAGGCACACCGACAAATCTGCCTTCTCCTTGCACACTATAAAATGCTTCGCTGTATCTTAATTTAGGTTGCTTCATATTTTAATTCATTATATTCTTCTACTGGCAAACCGTTTAAAACAAAGTTTGCATCTGTAATTGGACCAACTGCAAAAATGACTGCATGGTAAATTATATCATGTATATCACTATCATGAAATGTAGTTACATTATTATTTATATCTGTAAATACTTCAATTAGAAGGTATGATAATCCCTTCTCATATAAAAAGTTTAAATTGTCTGTATGAGGATACCAAATTCTTGCAAAGTTAATTATATTAAAATACATACCTTCGCTGATACTGATTGTTTCTAAAGTAATTATACCTTCCTCACCAATATCTCTAAACTCTATATCTCCTTCTACATGTTTAGATTTTATATCTGCAACACAATCTATTACTGCAAATATTTCATCTTTGTTAATAGGAAACCTGCTACTTAGGAATTCAAATGATTTCTTTTGTAAAAGCATATCAGCAATATTCCAAATGTTTACACCTGACCTACTAAGGACTAGTGTATTAGTTGCATTTCTAGTTTCTATCATTATCTATCACACGCATATGATTGTTGTAGTTTCACATTATCCATAAACTCTTTCTTAGTGCTAGGATCATCTTTAAATGCTCCTTTAAGAACAGTAGTTTGTGTAAGACTGCTATGTGCTTTAACACCTCTGTTCTCTACGCAACCATGTGTTGCTTGTATATAAATGCCTAAGTGTTCTGCACCTGTGGCTTTCTGAATCTCTCTAGCAATGTCATTAGCAAGTTCTTCTTGTAATGTGCCACGCATAGCACACCATTGTGCTATTCTAGTGTATTTACTTAAACCTATTAGTTTCTCACTGGCAATAATACCAATGTATGCTACACCTCTAACAATCTGGTGGTGATGTGAACACATACTTGTAAGTTCACTACGCACAACTAACATGCCTTCATACCTATCTATACTGTCATTAGGGAAAGCAGTTGCTTTAGGCATAGGCTCATACCTACCTGCCATTAGTTCGTTGATATACATCTTAGCAAGACGTCTACCTGTGTCATTACTGTTAGGGTCGTTCTCAATATCAATAACAAGTCCTTCTAATACAGACTCAAACTTAGGAGCCAACTCATCTATAAGTTTTTGCTTATCTCCTTCATCCAAGTATGCTGAAATGTTATCACCTGCCCAAAACCTTTTACCGTCTTGTTGCAGTTTCTCTTTAATCTTCTTACTAGTTTCCATTCTGTTTCTCCGAGTTATGGACGTGGATGTCCTTTAATTTTGTTTTTTAATTCTTCTATTTCTCTCTTTAGATTAAGTTTCTCAACTTTCTCATTTGCTAATACAGTATCATCTATATGATGCTGATAGTCGTTTTCAATTTTTTTGTCTAACTCTCTGTGTCTTTCTTCTAAGACTTTAAGATGATTCTGTAAACTTACTAAACTGCTCACTTCCACCATTCCTCATACGGAAATACTATCCACCTTTCTTCATCAGGTAATACACGATTTGCTGTATATTCAACATTACTAAACTGGCTAGACTCTTTATCAAAAAGTGTAGAGTAAGTAACGTCTTGATGTGCTGATTCCATATCTATCTTTGCATGGCTTTCTATTACATCATTAATACCAATCAATGTAGTTCCTGTGTCGTTGATATCATCAACAACTAGAACTGTTTTACTATTGTATTTAGACAAAATATGTCTTAGAGTCTCCGAATCTTCGATTGCTCCGTCTCTTGTTTGCCATCTAAATGCTTCAAAAGGAACTTCAAAATAATGACTTAGCATTACACCAAAAGGATATGCACCTCTACCAGGTCCAATAATAACATCGGGCATATACCCATCATGTGCCATTTCTCTAACAATAACCCTACAGTCAGATACCATGTCATCATACGAGTAATATAGTTTATCCATAGTTATATAGTAACTCCGATTGCTGTGTTTGTCAAGTTATTTCTTTTGGCTTTGCTGAAATGCAATTTCATCTTTAACTATATCCTCAATATCAAAATTTGATTCCCAACCAAACTCTTCCCATGCTCTGGCAACGTTGGCTGATGTTACAGCAGGGTCACCTTCTCTTTTAGGTCCTACTTCAGTATCTATTGTTAAATCTAATTGCTTTTCTACTTCTGCGATCACTTCTTTAATACTGTTACTAGAACCACCACCTATATTAAATATACCTCCACTGCCACCATCAAATAGATAGTTTAGTGCAGATATATGTGCTGATGCTATATCGGCCACATGGGTGTAATCTCTTTCACATGTTCCGTCTTTAGTCTCATAGTCTTCACCATTCAAAGTAAATGTTTCACCATTAAGTGCTTTATCTACTAGAATTGGAACTAAGTGACTCTTAGGTTCTAATGTGTAACCTAATCCTTCATAACTACCAGCGGCATTAAAGTATCTTAAACTTGCAAATGTTAAATCATATGCATTTGAAAAGTCCTTAAGAACAGTTTCAATCATTTCTTTACTTCTACCATAAGGTGTTAAAGGGTTAGTTGGGTCTGTTTCAGTATTAACAACGAACTCGCTATTGCCATATACAGAACTTGAACTACTAAAGACAAAATGTTTTACATTATTCTTAATACAATGCTTCAACAATGCAACTGTATTTGCAACGTTGTTGTAGTATGTATCTGCTGGATTGCCAATACTTAACGGCACACTATGGTCAGCGGCCAAATGTATTACGGCATCAGGTTTTGTAAGTGCAATAACACCTTCAAGTTGATGATTGTCTATATCGAATGGATATTGATGCACACCTTCCTGTTGTCTTTTTATTCTATCGATATTAATTACATTGTGCCCTGAATCTACTAAAAATTTACAAGTAATACTTCCTATAAATCCACTGCCTCCTGTAACTAAAATTGTTTTCTGCTGTTCGCTCATTATTGATTTCCTATTATTTTATATAATGCATCACCATTAAAAAAGTTCGCACCAAGATTGTCTGCTAAACTCTTGCTACTATGTGATACATCATTCTTGCCTAGTATTTGCCTTATCTTTGCCATAAGTTTTTCTTTGTGTTCCAAGTAGGTGTCGTAATTTTCCGTCCATTCACTTGGATACTTAAATTCTGAGTCATACATTTCTGTATAACTCAATCTATCTGGAACAAGGGGAGAAGCACCAACTAGTGCTCCTTCGTAACAACTAATGCCTAGTGTCTCTTGTTGATTAGCACTAAACACAATTTTGCTGTTAGCAAGTAAGGAATGATATTCGTCTTTGCTTAATTGCCTGTCTTGAGCAATAACAAATTCTACATCATCCATACTGTCCGATAGATCTTTAAAGATATCAACTTGCTTTTCTGGAGCAAGTCTATGTGGAAATAAAACCATATCATATTTGTTTGCCTGAGCACCTGAATATCCATTTAGAGTATTAACCATGTATTCCATAGGCCATCCTACTTTATACATTTTGCTTTTATCTATAAATGGAAAGTTTTCTTCAAACATATCTATATGGAATTGTGTTGCAAAGAAGTTATGATCAAAACATTCATACATACTTCTTTCAGCATTTCTAACCCAAGGTTTATCACCTATAAGTCTGCCTAAGAAGTCTGCAGGATCATAACTACCAGCATGCCACATTCCACCTATCTTTATATCTACACCTAGCAGTTCAGCCATATACTTTAATTGTATAACAGTTGGATTCCATGCGTCAGTGTATAAGAAATAGTCGCCATTGTTTATTTTGCCTTCTGCAAACAGACTAGAAATTTTCATCATCTGTCCGCTCTTCCAGTAATTAGTGCCACTAAAGTTTAAAAATGCACCAGGAGTAGTATCCTGCGGAGCATCTTCAGGTCCTGTAATAACTTCGACATCCAATCCAGCAGATTGCATTTGCTTAGGCAAATGTTCTTTCCACTGAGCGGTGTATCTAGTTTCTACCGGCTCTAATTCTACAATATAGACTTTCATATTACAATTATACTATTTCTTTTTCTTTTTGTCAACACCTAGATCACCATAGTCAACTACATGAGTAATAGGATCATCAAGGTCTTGTGCAAAGTCTGACATTTTTTCTGCTTCGTCTTTGCTTATTACCTTTGGTTTGGTTGACGTGTTTGAACTTTCAGTAGTCATTACATTGAGTTCTTTCTGTCTTGAATTTCCTGTCTACGAACTTTAGTTAGTTTTGAAATTTCCATTAGAGCCTTTCTTGCTCTAGCGGCTGATGCCTTTACGCATTTGATTTCAAAATTATCTTGCTCTGCAACATATTCTTCAAATAGTGCTTTTAATTTTAAGTGTGTTTCCATTGTTTTCTCCTTTATTTTAAACTTTCAAATACATCTGCTATTGCGTCTGTATCTTCGAAACTTGGACCATCCATGTCTTCTACTGGATACTCCATTTCACAGCCGTTCTCATTATCCTCGGCTACTGAAACTTTTAACCAACGTCCAGGATACTTGTTTTGTATCTCTTCTGCTAGTTCATCTGCGATCATCTCGCATGATTTGTTATTAAGTTGGATTACATCTTCTTTATATAAGTTCTCCAACCATCTCTTAAATTGTATAAATTCTATATCCCTATCATCATGGAATACTTCTATCCACACTTT
>Ga0181420_1000483_pt1 | contig 15905 bp, 4 predicted proteins | sample 43SPOviralmetaG_FD_130145 | JGI IMG/M metagenome (GOLD analysis project Ga0181420, IMG submission 130145) | Marine viral communities from the oligotrophic San Pedro Time Series (SPOT) site, San Pedro Channel, CA, USA - 43 SPOT_SRF_2013-05-22 | ecosystem: Environmental > Aquatic > Marine > Strait... | reverse complement strand
TTACATTGGTGGTACTGGTGTTACTGATGGTACATCTATTGCAGTAGCTGGTGTAGAAGCAACACCTGCCACTGATCCTGTTACGTATGACTACACTGTGAATATTTCACAAACCGTATCATCCCGTACATTGACTCGTAATGAGGTTACAACCAGAGTTGAAACCCAAACCAACCCGGACGTTGCGATTGCACTCAACACCCTAAGAGAGGTGTCTCGTGAGGTACAAAGCGAAGGATGGACTTTCAATAAAGAATTTGATTATACACTTACTCCTAACTCAGACAACGAAGTTTTGATTCCTGATGACATGCTTCAGGTTGATCTGAACATCTCATCTAAGAGATTTAATAATCGTCAGTTCGATAGTATTAACCGTGGAGGTAAACTCTACGACCGTATCAAACATACTTACAAGTGGACTGACGCTAGTCTTAAGGTTGACATCTTGTGGTATTTTGAGTGGGCATATATCCCTGATCCTATCCAAGCATTTATTGTAGCTCGGGCTGCTTCTATCTTCTCTAGTCGTACCATGGGTGATCCCAACCTGTACCAGATGCTCCAACAAAAGGAAGCATTTGCACGGGCTATGGCTATGGAGTATGAGTGTAACCAAGGTGACTTCTCCTTCTTTGGTGAACCTCAGGGAGAGAACTATTACAATAGCTATAAACCGTTCCATACTTTGCAACGCTAATGCCAGCAGTAACACAACAGATCCCTAATTTTCTTGGTGGTGTATCCCGCCAAACTGACGACAAAAAACTACCTAACCAGCTAACTGAGTGTGTTAACGGATACCCTGATCCTACATTTGGTTTACTGAAACGTCCTGGTATGAAGCACACTAACGTGCTGAAAAAGGCTAATGGCACTGCATTTACCAAGACTGAGTTAGTAGATGCAGCATGGTTCTTTATTGACCGTGCTACTGCTGGTTCCTACATTGGTGCTATTAAAGGTACTAACCTGTATGTATGGACTGCTGCTGAAGGTACATTCTGTACCGTGACAAACACTGGCACAGGATACCTCACTGGTACTAAGCAGGATGACTACCACTTCCGTAGCATCCAGGATACCACTATCATTGCTAACAAAACTGTTACCACTGCTATGCAAGCAGCTGGTACCTTTGTTACCAAGTCACAAGGTACATTAAAACTTAAAGCAGTGACCAATGGTGATGTACATAAAGTTAAAATTAAAGGTACTTCTAACGGTACTGAACATACAGCAACAGCTACTGTACAGTCTTCAGCTACTTTTACCTCGTTCCTAACCGGTACTCACGCTAGTCACGACCTGTTAGGTGCTGTTAAATCGTTGCTAGAGGCACGTCAAACTGCTAATGATGCTGAGTTTAGTGGTAAGTGGTACCTTAACTCATTTGCTAACAGCCTTACAATTCGTAGAACAACTGAATCTAATGCTGTTGTAGTAGATGCAGAGCCTGGGTCTGGTGTTACGTACAAATTTTTTGAGATAAGTGCTTTAGGTGGTATATCTAATGATGCTATTGAAGCCTTTCAGGATGATGTAACCAACATATCTGAAGTACCACTGGAGTCATTTCAAAACCATAATGTTAAAATCCTAAACAGTGATACTGAAGATGATGATTATTATGTGAAATTTGTAGCTGCTGATGGTGTCGGGGGTAAAGGTTATTGGCAAGAGTCTGTTGCACGTGATGTGTCACCTGGTCTTAATAGTGCTACTATTCCGCATGAGCTGTCTAACACTGGTGCCACTACCTTTACGTTTGGTCCTATTGCCTATAAGAATCGTTTAACTGGTGATGATAACACCAACCCTCAACCATCTTTTATTGGTAAAAAGATTAGTTCTACTTTCTTTTACAGCAATAGGTTCGGTGTGTTATCTGAGGATAACGTTATTTTTGGTGTTGTCAATGATAACTATAACTTCTTTGCTAAATCTGCATTGACTCAGATCGACTCAGACCCTATTGATCTGAACGTATCTAGTGTACGTCCTGTCACTCTGTCTGACGTTTTACCATCGCCTCAGGGATTACTGTTGTTTAGTGAACGGCAGCAATTCCAGGTGTATGCTACAGATGCAAGTATCCTAACACCTACCTCTGCTGTTATCCGTTCGCTAGCTAACTATGAGATGGCTACTAATATACAGCCTGTAGACATCGGTACTACTACTGCATTTGTCAGCCGCGTGCCTGGTTACAGTAAGTTGTTTACCATGGCTCTCCGTGATGTGGAGCAAACACCTATTGTGGTGGACATCAGTAAAGCTGTACTTGAGTGGATACCTGATACTGTAGATGATTTAACTACTAGCCCACCAAACTCGGTGGTTATGATGATTGATCGGGATACTAAATACTTGTATCTTTATAGGTTCTACAACAATGGTAAGGAAGATCTTTTTCAAGCCTGGGTTAAGTGGGAACTCCCTGGTACTATTCAGACTGCACGTATAATTAACGATGCTGTTACTATTGTGTCACAGCAAGAGGATGAATATACTTTAGGTTTTATTGAGCTGGATGAGCTACCGTCTGGTGATATACTTTCCACATCTTCTAGCTTCACTGGTAACGTACCTCTTGATATGGCTACTCGTCCTGTCAAGCCTCATGCGTCCGTTGATGCAGTCGTATATGACTCTACAAACGACATTACCAAGGTCTATGTGCCTTATACCCCTATCGATGATAAGGACGCTGTGATGCTCCTTACAGTACCAACAACAGATGATGGTACTAATGCTGAGATAGACTCAGACCAGGGTTACTGGACTAAAGTTATTGAACGTATTGAACCTTCTACTAACTATAGATATTTTGAAGTTAAAGGTAATTTTACTGCCTATGCTGATGGTATTGTAGTTGGTTATGATTATGACCTAGAGGTTGTGCTACCTAAATTTTATCTACAACGTGAAACAGGTGCTGATTACACAGCTTCTTTAACAATTGCCAGGGTAAAACTATCTGCTGGTCGTTCTGGTGCTATCCAATTTAAGTTGAAGCCAACTGGCTCTAACGAATGGAAGAATGTAGCGCACACTGCAGAAGGCGATATCTATAATGGTGATACTAATCCTGTAGTACAAGAACGTATATTCACCTTACCTATTCATCAACGTAACACTAATTTTGAACTTAAAGTGACAAGTAATTTTCCATACCCTGTATCGTTGGTGTCGATGCTATGGGAGGGTAACTATTCAACCAAGTATTATAGGAGGGCTTAATGTTTAATCCAAAAGGTCCAAGCCTTATTGAAGAGCAGTTAGCTGTCTCTGGCTTGGAGATGCAAATTATACCTTTTCTTATAGGTGCCTCTGCTGTTGCCTCTATTGTTGGTGGAATTAGCGCATCTAACCAAGCTAGGCAAAACAACCAACGAGCTGAGCAAAACGCTAACCAGCAACGATCAGCTGCTAGAGAACAAGCTGAAAAGACTAACGAATACAACAGGAATGTTTTTGCTGCTGATCAGGCTAATTATTACAGCAACCGTGCTTATGAGTGGGAAACTTCTCTTAAAAACTATAAGTACAACCAAGGTATTCAAGATTACAACTTCCTGCAAACGGCTAGACAATACCAATCTTCTGTAGAAAATACACAGCAACAGCTAACTTACAATAGCATGGCTGCTTTAGAAGCTCGTGAATCTGAACAGGCGTCTCTTAATGAGATTCTAAATGAAGATGCATTTCAACGTGAAAGCTTGTTAGTAGAGCAGCTGAAAAACCAAGGTCAAGCAGCCTTAATGCAGGCAGGTAATTCTAGAGCTAAAGCTATTCAATCAGCCAACGCTCAAGTTGGTAGAGATCGTGCTGTAATGAAGGCTAGCCTACAAAGTGCTCGCCTGCAATCAGAACGTAACATGCGTGATATTTCTATTGGTAGGTTTATCGACGACCAAAATGTAACGTCTGCTATGATGCTTAAACCTGATCGACTGGCTGATTTACCTACACCTATCCAAGCACCTGAACGTATCTTTGTTGCTCCGATTGAAGCAAGTGAAGCATTTATCCCTGCACCACTGCAGCAAAGCACCTTTGCACCGCTTGTACAAGGTATTGGCTCAGCAGTAGGTGGTATAGTAGGTGGTGTATCATCAGCTAAAGCAGCAGGTTTATTCTAATGGCACAGTATCGTAGAGCCGCTCAATCTCGTGGTTACAAACCTCGTCAGGTTGATCAAGGCAATATCCAACGTATGCGGGAAGACAGTGAACGCACTGCCCGTAACATGCGCCAACGTGCAGAAACGGAGATTACCGATCGTCGACAATCTCTTGCACAAACAAAAGAAGACCAAGCCGCTACACGGCGGATGGAAGAGAAGAACTATCAAATTGATAGTGAAAACTCACGTAAACAACTTGAAGGTCTGCGTCTAAAAGCACAGCAAGAATCTAAGCAATCTGCTATTAACATTGAAGCTAGTAATAAAATTTTTCAAAGTATTGGAAAGTTTAGTGCAACAGCGATGGACGCTGCATTTGAAATAGAGAAAAAACAGACACTTAAAAAGTATGATGATGCGGTAAATAAAGCCAGGGAAAACGATTACGATAATCTTGGTATTTATATTGCTGATGCTGCTGGTAAAAGTTTAGAGCAGCAAACTGCTGTTAATGCAGCTGAAGCGATTGGAGGCGCGGACCCTTTAGTTGCAGCAAGGATAAAAAACAGGGATCCTAACCAACAAGCACGTGCTGGTCTTGCAACAATCGATGCTTCCTTGCGTGATGGGATTTTACAGGATTTTCTACTTGATGGTGTAAAACGGCGCGAGAAGGCAGCAGGAGACCGTCCTCTTGAATATGAGGATAAACGAGATGCAATTCTTGATATGCATCAAGCTATTCGAAAAAATTTTAAAGATTCAGGATATCCTGCTGATATTGTTGCTAATGTTGAGCAACGTCTAGAAAGACAAATCAGTACAATTCTTCATAGTTTTAGAGACGAACAGGTAAAAGTAGAGAATAATCAAAGCCGTAATACTAACATCTCTATTTTTGAAAATTCTTCAGGAGAAAACCTTCTAATACAATTTCCTGCAGTCTGGTCTAAAATACAAGACCTTAACGGTCAAGATGCTGCAGAATCTTGGAAAGACCTGACACCTTCTATGACAGCTGTTGATCAAAGAACAGGTAATCCTATTATGGATATGGGTGTTATTGATCAATTGCCTCTTAAAATTGGAGATAAGGAAACTACGTTTGGTGAACATTTTACTAACAGTAAAGGTCAGGCTGTAGGTATACGTGCTAAGATTATTAAAGATCGTAACAGAAACGAGGTTCAATGGGATACTACTAACGACAAGATTGAAAACGAAGCTGCTGAAAAGTTAGAGGACGAGTTGGTACGTGCTGTTGCAGCTAACCCTACTAGCGCTAACATTGCTGAAGCACAGCGTAAATATGTGGAGGTTACTAGTGGTAAATTTAGTTCAAAACTTAATAACTACGGCAAGTATGCATCTATTGAAGTTGGTCTACGTAACAATGAAGCACAGCGAATCTTAGCTAAACCTGATGAGCAACTTACGCAAGTAGACGTTGACTCGGCTAAAGCTGTTATGACTACAGAGCAATCAGCTACTGTCAAGCAGCGTTACGAGTCTGGAAACGGTCAGTACCATACAAAAGAAGCTACTAAAATTGTTCGCAACGCTACTACTACCATTACAGGTACGACAGATTTTGGTCCTAAAACTGCTTCACCTGGTGCACAGATTGCTATTAGCTACATGGAAGGGCAGATAAGAAAAAAAGCTAAACTTATTTACGGTACCGGTCAAAACGGTTATACTGTTGAAGAAGCTTTGACAAAAGCAGCTGATGATGAGTCAGGTATCTATCTACAACAGTTAAGTACCGGACAACATGACACTTTACCCTATGCTCGTAAATTACTCCCTGGTGGTCGTGTTGAGTTTCCTTATCTAGAAAAACGTGCTGGTAATGTATCTGCTGCTGATAAAGCAGTACGTGATTACCAAGTGCTTAGAACGCAGGTTAAATCTCTTGGATTACAAGAGGTAATTAACATTCCTAATTCTTTTATTTCACCAGAACGTATGGAGTACATCGCTGAAAATTACGGTCCTGGTTTCCAACCTTCGGCTAAGGAAAGAGCTTTCCAAGGTATGGCGGCTGATGCACCTTTGCATGAGCTTTATAACCGTGCATTTAAAGCAGCTGGTCGTACAGAAACATTTAAAGCACCTGAAATTCTCAAAGGTGTTACTTTTACACCTGAACAGCAACGTACTATCAATGATGCAACTGCTAGTTATCAATCTAAGTTAAATGCTGTTAATGTTGCGTCAGGTAATACAGCAGTTTACCAAGCGCCTACTCATATGCGAGCTGGTTCTCCTATGCAACTTATTTACACCTCTGGTAACGTCGGACCTACATCCACTGGACCTCATCTAGATGTTAAACGGGTTGATGGTCAAGAGTTTGCACCAAATGCTTTGGATACTTTTGTTGAAGTAGATGATCCAGAACTCGGTAGAGTACCTCTAAGCAAAGTTCCTATTACTGGTGACTTTGCTGAACACAAAGCACGTGGATCACACGGTATTGACTTTGGTCTTTACAGTGGAACCCAGGTCTTTGCTAAAAATGGAGCCAAGGTAGTTAATACACAACCATCAAAACATGGTGATGTTGTAACTATTGAATTACCAAACGGTCTTCAATATACATTTTTACACGGCACAGCGCCTAAATAACCATGCCTATTAATATTGAAGAGAAGTATGAGGTTGATCCAGCTCAAGACTTACAAATGTCTGAAGAGTTACAGCATGAGGCAATGGTCGATCAGCAACTTGCTGCTGAAGCCACTACCGAAGCTGTTATGGAACAACCGGCTCCTACGGAAGCTCAACAACCTTCTCCTGAACAACCCCAGCCTCCTACGGGAGAGCGTCCATACCCAATCCCTGAAGGAGTTGATACTAGCGCACCTGACTTTGAAGAAAGGTATGCTAGATATGTTGGTAGATTAGAAGACCTTAAAAAAACCAATGACCCTAAGTTTTACGCAGAACAATATGCTGCAATCCCTGTGGGTGTGGTTGACTTTGCTACAGATCTTATTAACGTGGTACCAGGCATTGACATTCCTAAAATGCCTGAGTTTCAATATAAAGAACAACAAGCAGCACGTAACATTGCTTCTGTTGTTGTACCTACCATAGCAACCTCCGGGCTTCTAGGTGTTGCTGGTAAAGCTGCTAATACACGTGTTGGTTGGTCTATCGGTCAAAACAAGTTTATGCAATGGATCGGTAACCGTGGTGTTGAATCACTGGCTGGTCTTGGTGTAGGTGTGGTGAGCAGTGAGTACGAAGGTGATAACCTTACTGGTACTCTTAAAAAGTCTTTTCCTAAAACCTACGATTTTATTCCTGATAGTGTAGCTACACTTGATAGTGATACACCTGACGAAAAACGTCAGAAAAATATCCGTGAAGACATTGGCGGGGGTATGTTTGTCGAGCTTCTAGGATCTGCAATTCGTTTTGGTACTGCTATTGGTCAAACAGCTCTAGCTACGCGAAGGTCTAATAAGTTGGTTGGTGAGACAGTAGAAGCACGTAAGTGGCTTACTGAGAACTCTCCTAAACCACGGGCTGATGACCCTGAAGCATACTTAGTTGAAGGCGCTATTAAACAGGAAGAAGCCCTAGATGAGATTGGTGCGTACAATGTCATGGACAATCCCAACATGGACGTTGCTATTAAAGGTGTCCATGACTTATTTGACTACAGCGAACTTGGTGTTCGTACTGTAGATGACTTTGGTATTGTTGGTGCCTCTATTGACCAGGTGCGTGTCGCACGTAACCTTGATAGTGTAAATGGTCGTATGGGTAATGTAATATCTGAACCTGCTCTTAAATATAGCCTTCAATCTGCTGAGAACGCTGAACAAGTTGTTCTTGGATTAGCTGATCAGTTGCATAAAGCAGGTGAGGTCGGAATGGAAGGTAGTAATTGGAAGGTTACTTTTAAAGATGTTATCGATGAAAACGAGAATCTCGCTATCTCGATGATTGATCCACGTATGTCTAAGTCTGATATTCGTAAAGTCCTTGAGCCACATATTGTACGTCAACCTGACGGCACTGAGGTATTAGTAGAAGAGGGTTTTGATATTGCCACTAAAGCCCTCAAACAGCTTGGTGCAGAGGTCACTGGTATGGATATGGCAAGAGCACAATCTCTGATTGCTGGGAGCCTTTCTGGACGCATCTCAGACGTTTCTGAGGGTGCCCGCCTCATGCACGGAACGCCTGCTGTTAAGGTAGCTCAAGAGAAGGTGATTGATCTTATGCAGTATGTCACACAGCTGACTTCTTCTGCTAAGTATTACAAGAACCGTAAGATGAACCTAATCCAAATGGTTCAAAATGGATTTAAAAACATTGAAGGTTATAACGAGTCTACCGTACTTGGTGCTGGTGAAACTGCACAACGCATCTTCCAAGACTCTCAACGTTTTGGTTCTACCATGCGTATGATTGCCGACAATCAGCCTGAACTAATGGATCAATTCCTGATGGCATACGAGCTGACTGACGGGAGTATTGACACTATTAATAAGATGAACCAATACATCTATGGTATGACTGCTGACCTTGGTAAAGGTATTATTAATCTAAACCCTGAGGTTGAAAACAAGCTAATTGCTGGTGTATGGTCTAACGTCTACAATAGTATCTTGTCTGCATTTGTTACCCCTATCCAAGCGATGGTAGGTAACTTTGGTGGTATTGTTTCACAACCTGTTTCACACTTTGCTGGTGCATTGATGTCTGCTGATCTAAAGGGTGTCCAACGTGGTTGGATGGCTTACAGCTCTCTTGGTGAAACCATGCAACGCGCACTGCCATATGCAGGTGACGTGTTTATGAAAGCATCCCGTGAACCTGAAGCAGTACGTGCTGGTACACGTATTGACTTGCTTCTGCAGTCAGAACGTGAAATGGGCTTTCTTAAGGAAGCTGCTCGTACACAAAAGGATTTAGGTAATGATGGTCTAGAGTATCTTGTCAACCAAATTGAAATGCTTAATGACTTAGGTAAGGATCCTATCCTACGCTTTGGTCCTAATGCAATGACAGCTCTTGACGGATTTAGTGGTATATTTAATGCATCTGCTGAATCCAGGTTCCGTGCTATGGACGAGCTAGTTGAAGCTGGTAAACCTGTTACTAAGGAAAATCTTAAACCTATTGCTGAGAAGTACTACAACAAGATGTTTAGTTCTGACGGTATGTTGTCAGACGAAACAGTTAAGTATGCTACTGGTGAAATGGCGTTGAACCTTGACACACCACTAGCTTCTAGTGTTTCGGACCTAACTAAAACTATTCCAGCTTTAAAACCATTTCTTATGTTCCCCACTACGGGTGCAAACATGATTGATGTTGCTGGTAAATACAATCCTGTGTTCACACCTTTTCAACGTGATATCAACGATTTAGCATATACTCCTCTTAATGACCTGTTTAGTAATGAAGCACGTATTGATGAGCTTCTAAGAGCACGTAATATTAATCCTGATAATATGGATGCTATTGCTAAACAGAATAAAATTGCTGACCTTAAGTACATAACCCGTGGTCGTAAAGCTATGGGTACAATGGCAGTTACTTCTGCTATTAGTTTATTAATGAACGGTCGTTTGACTGGTGATGGTTTAACGGATCGTGAAGCACAACGCTCTCGTGAAAAACAATCTAGCTGGAAGAAGCGTAGTATTATTGGTCCTGATGGTAAATATTATTCATATGAGTGGCTTGGTCCCCTTGCTGACTGGGTTGCTTTTGTAGCTAATGTTGGTGATAACTTCGACATGCTTGGACAGGCTCAAACTGAACGGTTCTTTGAAAAAGCTATGTTTATCCTAGGTGCTTCTGTTACTGACCGTACTGGTTTGTCTACATTAAAACCTTTGATGGATATGCTTTCTGGTAACCCTGGAGCTGGACAACGTTGGGCTGCTGGTTTTACTAACAGTCTTGGACCGTTGGCTGGTCAACGTGGTGAATGGTCTCGTATCTTTAGTCAAGGTTTGATGGAAACCAATGATGATTTCATGTCTGCTATTGCTAACCGTAACCGTTTCCTTATTGAGTTTGACCCAGCTAATCGTGCACCGTATGTGTACAGCCCTGTTACTGGTAAGAAAGCGAATGGCTATGGTTTGATGCAACGTGCTTGGAACGCTCTTAGCCCGTTAAAAGTTCATGCAGAACAATCTGATGAAGAGAAATTCTTGCAAGATATTGAGTATGATTATAACACTACATTTAAAACCAAAGATGGTGTCAAATTACTGGCAGATGAACGGTCTGAATTGTTCAAGGTAATGGGCAATCAAGGTCATTGGCGACGGTCAATTAAAGAGATTATGCGTGATGCAGGTGATTGGAACAGTATTGTCCGTATGCGTGATTTACGTCGTCAAGGTAAAACATCTGAAGAAGTGTCACTACAAGAGTGGGATTTCCTTCACATTAGACTTAATCAAGCCAGACGTGATGCTGAAGCCTTTGCTTATCAAGAGATGGATGCAGACATGTTTGCAGATATTGAAGCAAGGCAAATCCTAAAGCAGATGCGCCGACAGGCTAGTGGTCAAGGTAAATCCCTTGACATTGATGAATCCTTAAACATTAGAAATTAACGAATTATGTCATCAGTATGCTCTGCCGTACAAACAATTAAATCAGGAACTGGATCTCAAACACAATTTTCGTTTGACTTCCCATATGTTTTTAAATCTGAAATTCACGTTTATTTTTGGAACGTAACTACAAAAGAATATTACGAAGTACTTACGACAGATTCTACCTACCCTTGGCAAATCCCGTCGGCAAACCCAACTATTGTAGAATTTACAGGGACTGCACCACCAGCCCCTACTGATGCTACTGCCAACATTAAGATCCGACGAATTACCGACATTGACGACATCCAGGCGTTGTTTAATCCTGGGTCAGCAATTAGGTCTGATGATCTGAACAGTAATTTTGAGCAGCTGAGATTTGCTGTTCAAGAATCACTTTGCCCTGATATTACTGAGGCAGAGGTTACTACATATCTTCAGAATTATTATTGGAATAACTTTGAAGATACTATTACTTCAACTGCTACTTGGACTAGCAGTGATACTAAGATTGCAACTACTGCTGCAATGGATGCTCGTTTCCAAGATGAAGCAGCTGAAACGATTACTAGCACTGAAACGTGGGCTAACGATGATAACACCATCGCTACCACTGCTGCTATTGATGACCAGATTGACAATGCAATTACCAATGATATTCTCATTAATGGTACAGGCTTAACTAAGGCCACCTCTGGTGGTCAAACTACACTTGGCATTGGTACTGGTGCTGTTGATCTTGATCGTATTAAGACTGACGATATTGTTAACACAAGTGCTTATGCTAGTACTTGGACTAGTGAAGACGATAAGATCGTTACTGCAGGAGCACTTGCTGCACGGCATGATCTAGTCGTTAACACAAACGTAAACCCTCCTAGTACTGCACAAACAGGTAAACAGTGGCTTAGTACTGCACCTGGTAACCAAGTCCACAAGATTTATGATGGTAGTGGTTGGCGTACTGTTGCTGTTGGTCAGCCTTACAGCCCTGCAACTACAACTGTTGTTCGTTATGTGGATGTCACTAACGGTAGTGATGCTTCTGACGTAACAGGTTTTCTGCCTCAAGCACCGCTTCAATCAATTGGTCGTGCACTGACACTTATTAATGCATCAGGTACTGGTGATGGAAGTCTAATTAAAGTTGCTCCTGGTGTATACCAAGAGACACTTCCACTACGTATTAAAAAGAACAATGTATCAATTGTTGGTGAGTCTATGCGTAGCTGCTTTGTGCATCCTACGGTTGCGACTGAAAACAATGACATGTTTGAGGTTACTAGCGGTTCTTACATTTCAAACCTCACCCTGCTTGGTCTTAAGGTACCTACATCTGACCAAGGTTCGCGTAACAACAGCCTTGACAACGATGCAACGTATGGTCTGCCTAGCAACCAACCGTTCTCTGTCAGGTTCCGTACTGATGTTCAGCCTGTCATCCTGAAGAGTCCGTACATCCAAAACTGTACACACTTCAGTGATGCACACTTTGATAACGCTAACTTTGATCCAAACACCTTCCCATCAACTGATGGTCAAACATATAGTGCTGTAGCAGGTGATCAAACCTCTGCACCTTGTGGCGGTGGTTTGTTGATTGATGGTTCTGCTGTTAGTTCTAGCAGCCCAATCCGTAGCATGGTTGTGGATGCATTTACTCAGATCACACTTGATGGTCCTGGCATCCTTGTTACAAATAATGGTTATGCACAATTAGTGTCATTCTTTGGCACGTTTGCTCATTACCACGCTAAAGCTAAGAACGGTGGTCAGATTAACCTGTCTAACTGTGTTAGTGACTTTGGTCGTTATGGTCTGATTGCTGATGGTAAGAGTCCTTCTGCTATCGCTACTGCTACGGCAAGCGCAGCTAACTCTGGTGCTACTACTATTACTATTGGTGCTATTGCAACTGCTGGTTCTTTCCACGGTACTGTAAGTCGTCCTTTGGATCACATGATGGTGACCATTGACGGTGTTGATTATGGTGTTGTAAGCAGCACTGCTAATGGTTCTGGTTGGAATATCGTCCTAACTTCTGGACTTACTTCTAACATTACTAATACGACTGTAAGCTTTGCTTTGCGGTCTTATATCAGCACTGGTGGTCACACCTTTGAGTTTGTTGGTGTTGGTACTGACTATGGTGATCATCCCGATAATGGTGGCGTACCTATTGAAGCAAACCAAGTCATTGAACTTAATGGCGGTAAGGTTTGGCAATCAAGTACTGATCATGTTGGTAAATTTAAAGCTGGTAATGTCCTTGTCGTTAATCAAGTCTCTGAAACTGTAGATCTTAAGGCTACAACTGTCACTGGTAATATTACTGTTACTGGTACTGTTGACGGTCGTGATATTGCAGCAGATGGTACAAAACTAGATGGTATTGCTACTGGTGCAGAAGTAAACGTTAATGCTGATTGGAATGCATCTAGCGGTGATGCTCAGATCCTTAACAAGCCAACTATTCCAGCAGCATATGCTAATAGTGATGTTGATACCCATCTCAATCAATCATCAGCAGCTACTAACGAAGTTCTAAGTTGGAATGGTTCTGATTATGATTGGGTTGCTCAATCTAGTGGTGGTTTGTCTGATATTGTTTTAGACACCACGCCTCAACTTGGTGGCAACTTAGACGTAAACGGTAAAGATATTGTTTCTGTCTCCAATGGTGATATTGATTTAGATCCTAATGGATCTGGTGTTGTTGTATTTAAAGGTAACTCTACTAAGGGTTCTGGTCAGTTTAAATTAAACTGTGAGCAAAATAGTCACGGTATTACCATTAAAGGTCCAGCTCATTCGGCTGCTGCTAGTTACACACTGACATTACCTACAACTGATGGTGGTGCCAATGAAGTATTAAAGACTGATGGTAGTGGTAATTTAAGTTGGATTGCACAATCTAGTGGTGGTGCGTCTGATGTAAATGGTCTATCTGATGGTGTAACTAATAGTTCAGGTGCAACTATCGGTATTGGTACTGGTGCCCTTGCAAATGATGATGGCTCAACCAACAACAATACAGCTCTTGGTAAAGACGCTTTAAACGCAGCGACAACTGGATCAAGTAATGTTGCAGTAGGACATAGTGCTGGGGATGCACTTACAACTGGTTCTCAAAACATTATTTTGGGTCATCAGGCTGGCAGTGAGATAACTACTTCCACAGATTGTGTGATTATTGGTAAGTCAGCAAACATTCGTGGTTCAGGCAACAACAACGTTGCTATTGGTACACGTGCTGCTGTAGGTGACTATGGAGGCACACATGCCGACTGTACTGCTGTTGGTTATCAAGCACTCAGGAATATCACTACTGGTAACGGTAATGTAGGTATCGGATTTGAAGCTGGTTATTTGGTTTCTACTGGTACTCTTAATACTAATGTAGGTACTAAGGCAGGTTATCGAGAAAATGGTAGCTACAACGTTTATGTAGGAGAAACTTCTGGACCTCAATCAAACGGAACTAATAACTTTAACGTTGCTCTTGGTCGCATGGCATTTAGAGCTGCAAATGGTGCAGAAGCTAATGTTGCTATCGGTCCTCAAGCTGGACAAAGCATTACTACTGGGGACTATAATATTTGTATTGGTGATATTGCAGCTACTGGCCTTACAACTGGTGTTGAAAATATTTGCATTGGTAAAAATGCAGGCAGCACACTTACCACAGGTTCAGATAACATTTTAATTGGCAAAGCAGCATCAACTAGTAGTGCAACAGTTTCCAATGAAATAACATTTGGATCCACAAGTCACACAAAGCTAAGGTTTCCTGGTCTTCAATCTGGTGCGTCTAACGGTGAAGTTTTAACGTACAATTCTGGTACTGGTTACATTGAACTTGCTGCTGCAGGTGGTATATCTGATAACAGCAATGATACTACAAGTTTTGGTATTGGATCTACTGCACTTGACTCTGAAACCACCGGTTCAAAAAACACGGCCTTTGGTGTTAATGCTGCTACAGCACTTACCACTGGCATAAACAACGTTGCACTAGGCTATAACGCTGGTGATTCAATTACGACTGGAGAGGCCAATGTCTGTATTGGTTATGTTGCGGGCAATACAAATAGCACAGGCAGCGGTTTAGTTGCCATCGGCTCTGAGGCCGGAAGAGTTAATACGCCAGGCAGCGCAGTATTTGTCGGTGAAAAAGCTGGATACAGCAGTACGAATGCACATGGTTTGACGTATGTAGGGCCTAACGCAGGTCAAAACGCTACCGGGTTTCGAAATACTTTGATTGGAGCAAGTGCTGGCTATAACGCAACTGGTGGTCAAAACACTTGTATTGGCTATCAATCTGGTGACAATATCACGAGTGGTTCTAATAATCTAGTTATTGGATGGACAGCAGACGCAAGTTCTGCAACTGTTAGTAATGAAATTACTTTAGGCAATGCAAGTATTACAAGCCTGCGTATTCCTGGACTGCAATCTGGGGCGTCTAATGGACAAGTTTTAACTTATAATTCTACTAACGGCAACATAACGCTTGCTGCAGGTGGTTTATCTAATAACAGTAGTCAATCTCGTAGTATTGGTATCGGAACAAGCACACTAGGTTCTGAAACAAGTGGTAATGACAACACTGCTTTTGGCTATGAATCACAATCAGTTACTAGTACAGGTAATTGGAATACATCATTTGGCAGTGGTTCTCTATATACTAATGGATCTGGACATTCAAATACAGCTAGCGGACGCAGATCACTTTATAACAACACTACTGGTCAGGAAAATGTAGCTGTTGGAAACCGTACTCTTCAAGCTAACACGACTGCTTCAGGTAACACTGCTGTTGGGAATGAGGCTCTAAACGCCACCGTCACCGGAGCAGAAATAACTGCAGTTGGATATAAAGCTCTTAGCAGCACCACTGTAGATAAAGGCGTTGCCGTTGGTTTTGAAGCTGCATATTCTTCTACAACTGCTTCAGGTGTCACTTACCTGGGATGGAAAGCCGGGCGTGGTACTACCACTGGTAGTGATAATACGGGTGCCGGCGCAGGTGCATTAGAGGGTGTCACGACAGGAAGCGCCAATACTGCCTTAGGCAGAGATTCTGGCGGGAACATTACCACTGGGGGCAATAATTTGGTCCTGGGTAATTTAGCCGCCGCTTCTGCCGCCAATGTCTCTAACGAAATAACTTTAGGCAACAGCAGTAT
>Ga0181420_1000482_pt1 | contig 15930 bp, 25 predicted proteins | sample 43SPOviralmetaG_FD_130145 | JGI IMG/M metagenome (GOLD analysis project Ga0181420, IMG submission 130145) | Marine viral communities from the oligotrophic San Pedro Time Series (SPOT) site, San Pedro Channel, CA, USA - 43 SPOT_SRF_2013-05-22 | ecosystem: Environmental > Aquatic > Marine > Strait... | reverse complement strand
AGGAGGTCGTACTGGTCAACCGACACGCTGTCGAACTTCGGCAGCACAAGCACGCGATTGACAACATCAAACATGGCAGTCGGCGTCGTCTCGTGACGGACTGTGATATTCTCACGTGCCAACAGCTTCGCGAGACCGCGCTTGGTCTCATCAAGGTGCGTCAGATAGTTGCCAATCGAAACCGTCTCGCGGTCAGCGCCGGCAGTTGCTTTCTCAATGCTCATATGCTAATTGTACTAAATGGCGTGGAATCTGTCAAGGCAGGGGCGCCCGTAAGTCCTTTAGAATGAACGGGTTAAGTCCCCAAAAATAGATGAAAATAGTCCAAAACCGAACGCTAATACGACTAACCCCAATAGTATCAACAACTTACGGGGATATTCACCGTTTTGCTGCAACACTTTGAGACGCCGGAGCCGCGCCGACCTGGCGAGATCCTGACGATTGTAGGCGAAGCGTTCCTGTAGACTTCCCAAGCGAGGTTCTGCCAGATGCGTACGAAATTTACTGTTCATGATGTTTCCGTTTCAAATGTGTCAGGCGGTTCCGCGCTGAATGTATCCTTGCGATAAAATACGAACGCATCCTTGCCCAGTACGTCGAGCCGATGATTCAAATATCCAAACGACAAGCGAACCACATACGCGACCAGTCCAATTGTTCCCAAGTCCACGAGTGATTGTGACAATAATTCGTACATCTGTATGGTTTCAGAAGGTCCTAATGACATTAACGGCTCCCGTCGTCGACTTTTGCCGCGGCTTCGGCATCGTGCTGCTCACTCGTGGTCTGTCCATCAACGGCCGGCTCGGTGTCCGGTGCGAACTTGTTGTAGAGGTCCACAAACTTCGCCTGCACTTCTTTATCGAATCGATTCAGGCACAATGCCAGCGCACGCTGTTCATCGTTGAAAATTGCGTACGTCTTGACGATATGGACAAGACGACGGGTGGAGATGAGGTCCTCAATACCTTCCTCAAAGTAGGTCACGCGGATGGTTTCCGCCCACCGTGCGAGCGTTTCGAAAAACGTCACGGCCTCAGGGGTCGCCTCAGCGCCGAGTTGCTCAAACGAACGACGGAGAATCTTTTTCTCGACGTTGATGGACGGATACGCCTGCTCCACCGTAATTGGGAAACGCTCAAGGAACGCCTCGTTCAACAGATTGGTCCCAACGAACCGACCATCATCGGAGCCGCGCCCCTTGGTGTTCGCCGTCGCAAACACGGTGAACCCAGGCTTGGGCGCAATCGTGATGCCGAGCTTTTTGATGGTCAGCGGACGACCCTCAAGCACGGGCTGAAGGCACATCACCTTCGGCGACGCCAAGTCAATCTCATCGATGGTAATAGGGCATCCGCGCAACATCGCCACGGGAATCGGTCCCAGTTCGAACACGGTCTCACCGTTCTTCAGGCGAAACCCACCAATCAGGTCGTCTTCATCGGTTTCAAGCGTGATGTTGATACGGATATGCTCCACCTTTTCGATGGCGCACGCCTGCTCCACCTGAAACGTCTTACCGTTTCCAGAGAGCCCAGTGATGAACACGGGGTGGAACTGCTTGGACTTGATGATCTTTCGGATGATGTCGAATTCACCGAACGGAACGAACGCAGAATTGCGCTCAGGCACTGTCGCAAGTGCCGACGACTGCTCAACCAACTCCTCAATGCGCTGGAGAATGTCCTCCGCGCTAGTGGACTTGTCGACAGCGAACGACAACGACGCATCGTCATCAACAACGGTATTGGCTGACGCGACGGGAGCATCGAGAGTGATACCCGACGATACGGCCTTCTTGGCGCGCGGCGACGGCGTGCTGGCAACCGCGCCAGCGTCATACACTGCAGGCAGTTCGTACTGTCCGCGAGCTACACGATACAACTTGCCGACAAACGAGCAATTGCCGCGACCGGCTTGTTCGAATTCGATCAGGTTACGGCGCGTCACCGACGTACCGTACGTGTCGATCAGGGCGGTCAGTGTCTCTTGCTTTTTGTTGCTGCTCATTCTGTTTGTGTCTTTCAGTTTCCGTGTCACACTATGTGCCACGCTCAATTTCAATACCCTAATAGTATCACGAATCTCAGATTCGTGTCAAATCGGGTGTCCCCGTAAGCTGTTGTGAACACAAGACTTAACCCCTGTGCCAAAACTGCTAAAATAAACGGAAATAAGTGAAAATACTTTGTAACTCCTGTATTTTCAACGACTTACGGGATAATTCAACTGAAAATGCTCGTCCACAAGCGCCTGGCGTTCTGATTCCAGCGACGCCGCAACCTGGTCCGACGACACCCACGAGAGTTCCTGATCGATGAAGGCGATCCGCTTTTCGATGGACGCAAAGATCGCCTGACAGGCGACGATAGCCTCACGGCGTGCCTTCCACAATTCCAGGCTCACCGACTGATTCGGATCGCCCAAGTCGGCGGCGTTTTCTCTCAACGCTTGTGTCAAGACTTCTTGCACGTTGTTGGTATTATCGAAGTTGAATTCACTGCTCAATTGATTTAACATTAGTAATTGCTTTCTCTTTCTGATTCTTCTCTAGCTTCCGAAATGGAACCCGCGACAGATGTGCCGACGGTCCACGATGAGACATTGACATCTGCGCACAAGGGCTCAGGGCAATTATCGATACGACCCGGGAGCGTATCCCACTCCGAGACGTGCCCAGAGACACCCGGCGCGCACTGCGTGACGGCATTGCCTCGAGACAGCCATTCATCGATCAATTCACGTCGCACCGGCAGCACCGGCGAGCGTCGTCGCCGACTCACGATGTCACACCATCATACGCCGCACTCGATTGCACGCGGTCAATGACCTCGATGGCTTCATCAACGTCGTAATTGCTGACCCACGACCGAGCAGCCTCAGCGAGTACCACCACAACATATTCCAGACTAGCGCGATCCAGCCGCACCGCGTAACTTTTCAGGTCACGACCCTGCGCATCCTTCTTCTCCGCGAGATTGTAGAGAACATCACGCAGGTCTGCCAACTGATCACTCGCGTCCTCGTGACCGTTCCAAGGGTCCTCCGAGAAATCGCCCGTTCGGCGCAGGTCGCGATATGAATCGATAGCCTCGATGATGACGTAGATATCGTCCGCGCTCAGTCGCATGGCCGGATTTTTTGTTGATTGATTCTTCATCTGTCAATACTCCTTTAGACTGCGTCACGAACGCACAAGAGACGGTCACGCAATGCGTTCGCCTTTTTTGCCACGCTCCGTGTTTCGGTTCGCCAGTTCGATGAACGATACCGAGCCAATGCATCGATCAGGATGTCGACTTCAGCAGGCGACAACGCGACGATGGCCTCAGCGAGGCTGGCGGATGTACGGGATGTGTTCCAACTTTTCTGCGACGCTAAACTATTTGGCATGCTGTTATCCTTTAATGGTGGGGTGGTTGTAATTGACCTGCACGTTTCGCGAGGCATTGATACGGATTTTTGTAGCGCGGTAATCCTTCGCCCGTCTGGGGCGTCCTACGATGACGACACCGCCACGCGCGAAGTACTGCGCGGGGGTCTCGGCGACGTTGTCGGTTTTCTTCACTCTCAATTTCATAATATTCTCTCTATCTCTCTATGAATCAAATCCACTATCGAACGTCGGCGTTGGCGTCGTCAGCGTCGCAGAGGCAGTTAAAGTAGTCGGCGTCGCCGTCGACATCGTAACCGCAGATCGCGCAGACGGCAATCTGCGGCTCGTCATCTTGGTCTTGGATGGCCCGCGACTTCGCGAGCGTGTCGACAGCTTCAAGGTATCGACCATGCTCCTCCTGATGCGATGCAACGAAACGCTCAAGGATGCCACGCTCAAAATCACTCAGGACAACGGCAGGTTTCTTCATTTTCAGTTTCATAATATTCTCTCTATGTGCGCGGGATTTAGTTTCCGCCAAGGTAGCGTGCGCAATCGTAATTGTAATCGTAATCGCAATCGTCAAGACCACCGTCGTCGTCTTCCTTGTTCCGACGACCGGGTGACAGGGCTGCGTCTGAACGCCAGTTGCGATAGCTCTCATCGCGAACTGTGGTGTAGCCTTTGTGGGTGAACGTCCAATCGCTGCGGTCACTCCCGGCAGCGGCATTTGTCTTAACTCTCAATTTCATAACCTAATAGTATCACGAATCTGATATACGTGTCAAATCGGGACGTGCTGGAAGTCCTTTGGCCTCTATAGGTTAACCCCTGTTTCAAAACTGCTAAAATAAATGAAAATAAGTGAAAATACCTTGTAACCCGTGTGTTCTCAACGGCTTACAAGGATTTTGAGAGGGGAGGGGGGAGTGTAAAAATAAAACTTTGGGTGCATGGGACTCCCGGGCGGGAGTGTAGCGCATCAATCAAGCTCGCCAGGTTGTCGCCAAAACGACAACAACGTCTTGTGTCATGCTGATACTCGTTGAGGGTGTCGCGTCGCTTACAGATGCGCTGGCGGGATGTGCGCGACTACGCACGAATATTCGTTCTGCCTATCCGCGAACGATTCCATACTCGCTCATGGAAATAATACAATCCCATCTTGAGTATCGCATCCAAATATCCGACAGTCATCGCAAGATCGCCGTCGTCTGTCAGTGCGAAGATTACAAAGGCCGTTGTCACCGTGGCAAGGATGCGCCATGAGACGGCTTTAATCACCGAACGTATCGCTGAATCTTCAGTCACCTCACGCATCGTGTGTATTGCGGCCGAGGTCTGTTCTTTTACTGGCACATGTGGCCACGCAGGCGCTGTTGTCGCCGTGCTTTCAAGACCATCGTCCACCCAAAACAACGTCACTCCCGGGTCGTGGGTATGCCCCACCCCGTCATCTTTTTTCTTCATGGGACTCCCCTACCCCCGATTTTTTTCACCGGGACTCTAGGTTAATCAAATAACGATGCCGAACCGTTCTCTGCGATCTTCCTATCACGACGTTCTTTTTCTTTTTCATATTTGTCTTCCATATGACAATTCATACAGAGAATACGGCATTTCCTCCATTCATTAACCATGACACGTAATGGATACTTGGGATGTGTAAGCTGAAACATTCCGCCAGCACGGCTGCCCGACGCCGTGGCAGGATGTTTTGTTGATGAGTCGAGATGGTCATAGGATAATGCTCGGGGATGTTTGCGATACCCACACACTGCACAACCATTTTTTAATTTCCACCAATCAGACCAACGTTGTCTTCGTTCTTGTTTCCACTTCATCGTTGTCGTCATCAGGACTCCCCCTACCCCCGATTTTTTCACCGGGACTCCATGCGCTCAAAATGGTAACGTCAGCGTATCTGTCAATGATGGTGTCTGGGTCTTCGGAGAGAGGCGCGTACCACGAGGGACGATGCACCCGACGGTCTCGCCCCGTGCCAGCGCCTCTTCTCGCCTCTTATATGTGCGGTCCGCATGGCAATTCGAACAGACAATATCACACTTCGCAATCTCGTCCTTTACCTTTTGTATCGACCGGCCGGAGGCTTGGGAGAGATCAAATAGTTTCTCACCGCGCACATGGTCGAATTGCATGATCCAGAAATCGTAGCGTTTGCCGCCGCACATTGTGCCGTCCATACACGGCACATCTTTCGCTTCACGAATCAATTTACGATTTCGAAACCGTCTTCCTGCGTTCCAGCGGCCGTGACACTCGCGGCATGCATAGCGTCGGAAGCCTCGTTTGCGACAAGACGGCTTCCTGTCCGTAGAAAAATCATCAACGGGCAAGTCGCGCTGGCACGTGAAACATCTCAAGGTGTCACTCATAGGGACTCCACGTTACGTCGGTCATTCATAATGTCCCCATATTATATCATAGGATCGGGAAACAATAAAATCTTTTCCTCGTCGCGGTATGTCTGTCGGCGTTCCTTAATCTCTACCCGATCTTTCAGGATGCGCCAATTATATGGCTGATTGGTGGACGGTGACCAAAAATTAAATCCGTGGTATAAGAGGTCAACATCAGCATCAATCTCCTGAATCAACGTGTCCAATTCGTCCTGTGTGAGAGTAAACCACTCTCCCCGAAGCCTTCGATTTCTCAATCGTTTCTGTATATGGCGTTCGTAGTTTTTTGCGACAGGAAACATAATCGTTTTGTCAAGGATCACCAACTTCCTCGGCGTCCCTGTTTGACAACCCCGCAGGCGGTCTTCCACGCTTCCCGAGGTGTACCCAATTTTGACCGCTCGTTTAACGGTCGTGTCCTCCTCCACAAACCCCAGAATGTAAACAGCACCCGATAATTTCTCACGTTGTTCTTCTAGGATAGCAAGATTCCCAGAATTTTTGGTTAGATGCTGTGAGTGCAACTGCTGCGGCAGCGGCGGCCGGCCTGCCTTCCACAGTTGTCTGAACCACTTTTCCGCAATTTTTTTGGCAAGGCCTGGCTTTGATTCATAAGTCGTTTTCTCTGTCAGTTTGCCGTAGATGGAGGTCCGTGCGTGAAAATATTTGGAGTTTTCTGGTCGACGTTCCAGATACAGTCGACCGTTAAATGCGGAGTATCTGTCAGAGGACCGTTGCAACCAGTTGCAAAGGTCTGCTGGTTGCCATGGCGTCTTCTCGGACAGAAGGCCCGCAACGCCCGCTAACAGGTCCGTATACCACTTTGCGGCGTTGTGAAATGCCTCGTCGAGATTGTCGGACTTGGTGCTTTTGTAGCACAGTCGACTCTCGAAGTAGGTTCGTGCTAAGAAGTTCTTCGAGGTGCTGGTAAGCAACACTCGGAGCTTCGGATGTTCTGGGTGGATATGGTTCTCAACGATGGTGTAATTACAATTACTGGTGTATGCTGACATAGGGACTCCACGTTACGTCCATTTATACCACTCGGGCTTCTGTAATATTTTCTCAGCAATGCGTTGGCGGATAATCAACAAATCTCTATCTGTGGCCTGCCAATCATTATACAGTTCGTCTGGAAACTGTTCTCTTTTGAATGTTCGCGTTGGGTCGGGGTGCATGCCTCTGCGTTTCATTTCTGCCACAAGTGCGGCATATCTTTTGTGTAAATATTTGCCCTTGTTGTAGAAGAATTTGACGTGCCCTGTATTGAGTGTGAATGCGTGCGGTAATGATTGCTTGGTGGCATGCCAGTGTGGAGATTTGAGCGAACGCTGTAGCGCAGACCCAATCATAAAAATTTCTCGATACTCTGCCACCAAGTGTTGATTGGATAGTTCGTCTGGTGTTACTAAATTAATTCTCGTCATCTGTCACGTTACCGGGACTCCATGCTTTCAAATAACGTCGCGGGTGCTGGCGCAGAACTGTTCGTGGGTGCCGGCGCATCCCAATACCCCGATGCTTGACATGCGGCATACTGCTCATACCATATCTCTGGCGTCTCAGGATGATACTGACGCTTCCAGATGAGATACTGTTCCTCGGCTGCACGGGCGGTATAAAAGGATTCGCACGCGACCTTTTTGCCATCTACTGCAATCTGGGCTCTCCACGGCTGTGACGCTCGCCGCCATTCCGTCTTGCGACAAACCCCACGATTCGGGTTGCCCTGGGCATCGCGTGTATTCTGGTTATTCACCGACGACGTTGCATACCGCAGATTGTCCAGGCGATTGTTGAGAGGATTGCCATCTTCATGGTCGATCTGCGTCTGGTCAAGCTGACGCGCATTCTCCGGCGCATTCTCCAGAATCAACGCATGTAAGAATAGCGTCGTTTGCTTGGCGCGCCCGTCGGCTCTTCGCCCGCCGCGAGGATCGAGAATCGTCGTCCGAACACTCATCACCCTACCATTTCTGCACATGATGTACCACGTATGTTGCAACACGTAAGGTGCCGAGGCGGCGGGGCAATATATCTCTACCCCGTCTGAACGATTCAGGAGGACCAGCGTGTCGCCATCAATGCGCCACGTGTTTTTCGTTTTGTGCGTTCGCATAATGTCTTTATTATATCACAGGTCCGGCGCTCTGTCGAGTATTATATCGCAGGTCCGGCGCGCTCGTTGAGTGGTAAGCGCAGCACGTGTGCGCTCAATCGCCTCCAGCAGATATGCCTCATCCATCTCAATGCCTACGAAGTTCAGCCCGAGTTGTGCCGCAGCGACAGCCGTTGACCCCAATCCGAGAAACGGATCGGCGACGGTGCCGATTCTGTCACGCCCGTGCAGCCGGAAGCACATCTCGGGGAGCTTCGTGGGAAACGTGGCCGGGTGCGGGCGATCTTTCGCCCGGCTCTGAATAGTCGTGTAGGGAATGAACCACGTATTGCCGCGACATCGGACAGCCCCAGCGGTATTCCATCGCGCAACGTTTGAGGCGTCTTGGTATTGCACACCAATGGCGGTACGGTCCAGTGGCACATCACCGTGTGGTGTGAAATGAAAGATAAACTCGTGACTGTCGTGGAGAAACCGCCGGCTGTTGATCGGCTTGTAGTGCCCGGCCGTCAGGTCCGTATTGTGTGCGCCGCGCTTCTCTAGGGTGATCGACTTGATCCAGTGAATCGTATTCTGTAACTCAAGATGCGGGCGTGCGGCGAGGGCGATATCGATGGCAGTCCATGGCTCCGACGGCTTCGCACCGACGTTCAAGAACAGCGAACCTGTTGGCGAGAGCGTTGCGGCTGCTCGCTGTATCCAGTCTGTGGACCACGCCAAATAACTGTCACGCGGCAGTTTATCCTTGTAGGTGCGATACTGAATGCCGAGGTTGTAGGGTGGTGATGTGACAATCGCATCGAGTGAGGCCTTCGGCATTTCACCCAGCACCGCCAAGCAATCCCCAAGATAGAAACGATAGGATGTCTCACCGGATGTCAGCACCGTATGTGGCGTTGGTGTGGTGTTCGTTTGTGTCATGTGTCAAGGAACCCTACCTACTAAATACTAATATGATTTCCTTCAAAGAACATCTTGCTGAGGCGTTTGGTGACAGCGAAAAGTATTACAAGGCCATTCAGACTGTCGAAGCGGCGCTGGACCAGGCGACACGCCCTTACGAACGTCAGCACGAGGCCTCGTGGGAACGATATATGGGACCGAAGTTCCGCGGTCGTAGCGGACACACTACGGTTCCTGAACTTCAGTTCCTGAGAACGGTGCCGACTTTCTTACAGGACCCGGCTCCCGGCGGCCGCGGTCGTTTCGTCTCGGCCAAGTATTCGCTGCAATTTGCCGTGGTATGGCTCCTCGATTTTGATCAGTCAACGCGCCCCACGATGGGTCCTCTGAGCGCCAGCAAACTGAAGATGGATGTGGCGGTTATCGCCGCGCCCGATACTGGCACGCTCATAGTTGTGCCGAGCATAGCCTCCCCACGCAAATTCTTTAAGTATCAAGCGTTAGCCGGAGCCCCCGTTGGATTCAGCGGCATCTCGCCGGCCGTCAAGCAGGCGACCGCGTCTCTCAAGTTCTTTGCAGATAATCATCACAAGGCACATTACTACGGCCACTAGTCTCTAACAATGGCAGCAGCCTGGCGAACTCTCTGCGTTCCGGTTCGAATGCGGTAGTGGTGAATCGCTGCCAGCCCATCCTGTACCAAACTCATCGTGTTGTACCCTTCCGCCGAATCGAGAAGTAGACATTCAAGTGTATCTGCCAGTTCATTGCCGGCTGTTGTATTATTCTCAGTTGTATTTTTCATGGGTATATTATACCATAAATTATATTGAGTGGAAACTATTCTTCTAAATATATTCATGATATCTTTTCGGGAGCATTGCCAATTGGACGAGGCCTTCACGAACCCTCTGCCGATTACGGTGGCCCACTATCCGAGGTCGTGGACCGCAACATGTACGGTGCCCCCCACTCCTTACGACAAGACATACGAAATCCGGTTTGACGCGCAAAGCCTCAAGATTCCCGATAAGTTAAAGACATCGAACGCCCCGTGGGAACTTTCCTTCGCTGACATTACTGCCGGGCCCGGGATGCCGCCGAGTATGCATGGCGTCACAGACCGTGGGGATGCGTTTGTGGTATTCGCAACGGTCATTCATGCAGTGAAAGTGTTTTCTCGGTTATTCACGTCCCGCCCGTTTATAATCTTTACTGCCAAAGAAGCCTCGCGACAGAAACTCTACGACCGCTTTGTCCGTTTGGCCAAGTCCGCCATACCGGGGATGCACGGGTTCAGACTGATCAATACCCCAGCGGTGAGAGCCGTATTTGGAAACATGATGAGTGGCTCGGCAGGAATTAGTAGTTATGCCCTTGTCCCAACTTATATGCCGCTGAGAATTGTGGCTAAGCTAATAGGACAATGGCATAAGAAGAAAGCCACGGACACTGATGAGTTCCTGAGCAGTTTATAGTCACTCACTGACGCCCGATAGAGTAATACGTCATTCCTTGGTCCCGCATGTCTTGGGGATTATATAGATTCCGCCCATCAAAGATTACCGGCGTCTTCAATGCGTCTCGCATGCGTGCTACGTTCGGGGCACGAAACTCCTCCCACTCCGTCACAAGCGCCAACGCATCTGCGCCGGTTAAAGCACTGAAGGCGGTGTCTGTATATGTGACTCCGTCTCTCGGACCCAGCACCGACTCGGCATTTGCAGCCGCCTGCGGGTCATAGACCCGCACATACGCACCGGCCGTTAATAGCCGCTTGATGAGCGCAATCGAGGGCGCCTCACGCATGTCATCCGTGTTGGGTTTGAAGGCTAACCCCCATATGGCAATGGTGCGTTCAAACAACGAACCTTTGAAGTGGTTGAGTATCTGATCAAACAGAAATCTCTTCTGGCGATTGTTGACCCGTTCAACCGCACGCAATATTCGAAAATTGTAGTCCTTCTTGCCTGCAAACGACACCAGCGCGGCCACGTCTTTGGGAAAACAACTCCCCCCATAGCCCAGACCCGGGCGAAGAAACTCGGGACCGATTCGGCGATCCGCACCCATCGCGAGGCGCACCTGATCGACATCAGCACCGACACAATCGCAGACGTGGGCTATCTCATTCATAAACGAGATGCGCGTGGCCAGCATTGCATTGGACGCATACTTACACAGTTCCGCACTCGCGCAATCCATCTCAAGCAGTAGCGGGTCCGACCCCCAAGACTCCTGACCCCCCGGTCGCCCTGAGGGCCATTGCGCCACGGTTATCGGCGCGTAGAGTTCGCGCATATAGTCCGCAGCACGGTCATCATCAACGCCGATAACAATCCTATCGGGATGCATGAAATCATTGATGGCGTCGCCCTGTTTGAGAAACTCTGGATTGCTTACAACACTAAACGATTTCGTCGTGCTGTCATTGACGACCGACCGAATACGTGCCACCGTTCCCACTGGTACGGTACTCTTGTTGATGATGACAGTATAGTCCGTGATCGCTGTGCCGATATCTATCGCGGCTTGTAAGACATTGCATATGTCCGCAGACCCATCCTCATGCCTCGGTGTCCCGACCGCAATAAAGACCACAATCGCCTGCTGTACAGCCGTCGTCAAATCCGTGGTAAACGTCAACCGCCCTGCTTGCCGGTTTCGTTCGACAACCTTGTTCAAACCTGGCTCATAAATGGGAATGCGCCCATCTTGGAGGCGCCGAATCTTGCGTGCGTTTGTATCCACGCAGATTACGTGATGCCCAATATCAGCCAGACATGCACCAGTCACCAACCCCACATACCCCGTACCAATCATTGCTACATTCATGCTGTTGCCTTCTTTATTGCAATCAGAGGACGCCACCACCATTGTTCCCGCACATACCAGTCTACGGTTTCTTCAAGCGCCGTGCCAATATCGGCACGCGGCCGCCAGCCTAACGAACGTAGCTTTGTGGTATCAAGAGCGTAGCGCCGATCATGCCCAAGTCGGTCGGTGACAGGGCGGATCAGCGTTGTGGGGAGTTTCAACAACGCCAGGATACGATGCGTCAGGTCTAAATTCGTGACTTCGTTTCCCCCACCGATATTGTAAGTCTCTCCATTCGTTCCGACACCAAGCAGCACATCGATGGCGCGACAATGGTCCTCGACGTGTAGCCAATCACGCACGTTCAATCCATCACCGTAGAGCGGCACCGTGTCACCCTCAATCGCATTAGTGATGAAGAGCGGGATGAGTTTCTCGGGGAACTGGTAGGGACCGTAGGTGTTGGATGCTCTGGTTACAATAACGGGCACCCCATAGGTTGCCCAGTAACTGTATGCGAGACGGTCCGCGGCGGCCTTGCTGGCCGCATACGGATTGCGCGGCATTAGCGCGTCGGTTTCTCGGCTCGATCCGGTCGCGACACTCCCATACACTTCGTCTGTTGAAATTTGAACAAAGCGTTGGAGTGTGGGATTGTGCCGTGCAGCTTCCAGTAGGACAAACGTGCCGATCACATCCGTCTGGATGAACGACGCAGCCGACTGGATTGACCGGTCGACGTGGGTCTCTGCGGCAAAGTGGACAACGATGTCGGCGTCTTGAACTAGTGGGTCCACGACCGCAGCATCCGTAATATTGCCATGGATGAAAGCGTGTCGCGGATGTTCGATGACATCGTGGAGTGTTTCGCGGCGCCCTGCGTATGTCAGTGCGTCAAGTGTTGTGACTTGCCAGTTTGGGTGTTGCTTGAGTGCGTAGCGTACAAAGTTACTGCCAATAAACCCTGCGCCGCCGGTCACCAATACCTTCATCGTACTCATATTATACCATACTATCGCGTATTTTGTTGTGGTTAGGATATGTCAGGCGTCGAATGAGGAGCCGCATCCACAAGTGGACTTGGCGTTTGGGTTTTTGACAGTAAAACCACCACCATCTATCTTGTTAACGTAATCAACCTGCGCACCAGATAGATATCGTATGCTAATCGGATCAACATACAATCGCACACCGTGTGCCTCGAAGACCTTATCGGTTTCCGGGTCGCCACTGCCGTCTTCGATCTGAAGACCATACTGGAAACCGGAGCAGCCGCCGCCCTGAACGAACACTCGGAGGCCAGCGTCAGGCCGCTCATCTTCCAACATCATATCAGCGATCTTGGTTGCTGCGGTTTCGGTTATGGTTACGGTGCCGGCTTCAGACATTTGAATGTGATATCCTCTCGCGTATTGAATCTATGTGCGTTGATATTCGAATGTGTTGGTTTCTTCGTTCTCTGATAAAAGTTTCGCGCCGTTCCTGAGATGGAAGTCGCGGGCCATTTGGGTCTTTGGACTCATCGTGACCATGTGTTCAAGTTCAGGATGTTCCTGTAGGATATGTTCCCGTGCAGCGAGGACGATGTTGCGCCCCGCGCCGCGGCAATAACTCCAGACGGTGTAGAAGACGACAGAGGTGCCCAGCGGTAGACTCCATTGCGCTAACTCGGAAACGGTATGGGGAATCTGAGAGACATACGCCGCACAGATGACCGCGAGGAGTGCCGTTCCTTCGTAGAGTCCGTAAACTTCCCGACCGTCGGCAAGTCTAAAATCCATGTCCAATTCGGGGCGCACAGGATCATCTTGTATGTTGATGAAATCACGAGCGTCGATGCGTTGTAATTTCATAGGGCACTTAGTTCTCGGTTGGAGTCGTTTGCTGTGCTAGACAACGAGCCCACAGGCTGCGGTTTTCTTTTCTGGCCCAGAGACCTAGTTCATGTGACTCACCACCATTGTCTATATACGAAAACTTGCCGTTTGTTGGATCGACATTCAGTATTGTATATACGCGGTTATCGGAAACTCCCCAATTTCCCCAGAAGTCATTGTAGGTAAGACCGCGGTCCCGCTCGCTCGCTACCGAATCTTGGCTCTCCGCAAAAGCGTACGCGCGGAGGTCACCGCAGAGGATTGACCGGGTAGCGCCCGCGAATTTGTGCAGGAATTCGCGCTCTGAAGGGCCCTTATCGGCTGCATCGTCGGTGTCCGACTCGCCCCGCAAGACCAGCAAGCCCGCTTGCGGAGCAATTATTGGAAATCGTCCACTGGCCGGAAATCGTGGTTGCGCAATCACACTAGTTGTGGAATATAGTATGGCAATTACGAATAGTGATACGACGATTCTGCACTTCATTGCTTTCTTCTTTCTATATTGATGAGTGGTCTTCATCTCCGGGCTTCCCTTCCTGGCGACAGCAGCAACAGCACGATTTCCTACAACAGTCGGGAGGTGTATCAGGGAAACAACCGTTGGGCGCGCCGATATTGCCCGATTGTTGCGCAAACTTCTCCACGCCCGTAAACCCAAGACCGATCCCGACAATCATCATGATGCTGGTGTAAATATGTTCTGCTACTTCCACACCATAGAACACATTCGCCACGAAGCCTACGACCATCATAATCACGCACATGAATACCACGATGCGTTTCGATGAGATACTGTTGTTGCGAGAATCGGCGACCATGCCCCTCATACTAGATGAAAATGCATTCATAATTATCCTTTTTTGAAAATGTTGAACTTGGTAGCAGCGAAGTCTAGTGATGGCCAGTACTTGGTAGCACCGAAGTCCAGTGATGGAAAGCGCCGGCGCCGACAGCGTTTCGGATTTACAAAGGTGATATGGATTGTACTGCCCGCTTCCACCGCGGCTGTGAGCTTGGACATGAGCGCATTGTAGGCGACCCGGGACCGTCCAATCGAACGCGCTTCTACTGAACGGGACTGCCCTACAAGTAGGCATCCCGCCGTATCCTTGGCCGTGTTGCCGGCGTGGATGCGGATGCCAGTGAACATCGGCACAGCAAGCACTTCAGGCATGACCTTTTTGAAACGGTTACTCATTGAAAGGATGAGCTTATAGCGGCCGGGTGGGATCGCAGTCTCATTACGAATTTTCTCCCCTGCGGGGCGAATGACATCTTCAAGGGTATGGCACTGCCAATGGTCATCGATGAAGAGTGATCCAAGGGTCGTGTCATCCCTACTTGGTTCGCGCACAACGCGAATATTCATGGTAATAATATTTATGTGTCTATGAGATTAGTCAACCCACTGATATGCGGGCACAGGGCCCATCGTGTCATAGATATTCGGATGTGTCATTAGGGCGCGACGGTATGGCGTAAATGCAATGCCGCGCCCCCAGTTCAGATGGTGTGTCATCAGTTCTCTTTTTGAGATGCGCCGGTGCCGTTGAATTAAATTAATAATTTCCGAAGCTCGTGGTGACTGCCGTGGCGCCATGGTACCCATCAGCGTGGTAATATATTCGCTCATCTCCTGCATGGTTCGCGTATCGTCTAGAGTTGTTAGTGCGTGTTGCCGTGCGCGTTCCGCATGCATGTTGCGATGTGGTACATCATCCAGATACCGATGCAACAGCCGCACCGCATCCTTACCCGTCTGGAAGCGTTCTGCGAGGGGATCGAGTTCCCGGTAGTAGTCCGCATCATATGTGATGTAAGGACAGCCAGACATCAAGCCATCGGTCGTAGCGATACTCCAGCCTGCGTACTGCTGCTTCGGTGCGAGTCCCACGCGACAGGAACGGAGCTTCGCATAGTATCCTGCTTTATCCGCGAATGTTTCTTTCTGTATCCACGATTCTGGCGAAGTATTCAAGAGTGGAATCCACACCCGAAAGTCTTGCCGTTCTCGACGCAACTGCCTGATGGTTTTTAGAAACGTCGGATAGTCTTTGTAGGGCGCTGGGCGATGGTTAAAGACGATGAGCTTCTCGGTCTGTGTGTCAATCTCCGGCGCGACATTCGACACAGAGACGCCCGGCGGCTGCGCGACCAGAATGTGTTCAAGCTGTTGGACAACGGACGGTGCAAAGTACTGTGCGGCTTCCTGTAGAACCAAGGCTTTCTGCGCGTTAGTGTTCAGGTAGCAGCGGTCCATGTGCAAGAGCCCGCTGACGTTTTCGCGGAAACTTCCGGCTTCCCACGTCGCGACAGACGTTAGGTCAAACCAATGGGCGTAACCAAAAAACTTTGGGCGATGGTGGGTGACGTTGGCTAATGTGGCAGCCAGCGCGTGTGTCTGTTCGTCCTTCT
>Ga0181420_1000481_pt1 | contig 15951 bp, 26 predicted proteins | sample 43SPOviralmetaG_FD_130145 | JGI IMG/M metagenome (GOLD analysis project Ga0181420, IMG submission 130145) | Marine viral communities from the oligotrophic San Pedro Time Series (SPOT) site, San Pedro Channel, CA, USA - 43 SPOT_SRF_2013-05-22 | ecosystem: Environmental > Aquatic > Marine > Strait... | reverse complement strand
TTAGAGGTCAACAAAGTAAGATTGAAGAAGAACTTGCTAGATTAGAAAAGGAGGTGGCGTGATGAAAGACGTTAGACATGGTAGTCCAGAGGATCGTGGTCATATGGACGCTTATTATGGGCGTGATCCTAACCCTCATTACTTTGAGGGTGATACGTTACAATCTGTAAAGCGCACTGACCTAAGTTGTCAGGAGTATTTGGAATATTATCAAGGCTATAACAATTGTACAGATAGAAAGGATTGGGGATGAGTATTAATATACTAGATTGGCTTGGTAATCGGGGTATTGATACTCCGATCAAAAAGCATAAGGCGATGGGGCGATGGTTCTTTGTTCAAGTAAAAGAGTGGTATGGCGAGGAGGTTGAAGCTTATTGCACGTTGGATGACGATGGCGATCCCATACATTGCGCGGAAGTCTATACCTCATGGAACTCAGAAGGTTTTGATTGGTCGGACGAGAACTTGAAATGTTTAGTATCGGATATGGAAAGGTAGTATTTCGGCAGAGGCGGATTTCCAGTCCGCTTCTTGCGAAGCACTAACGCTTCAGAAAGAGAGACTGATATGAAAACGTGGGCGGTAACAATACGCACAGATGTGCGATTTCCTGAGAAAGACTATGAAATAATGATTAAAGCATACAACGAGGAACACGTTGTAGATATCTTAGGTGTATATTGGGTTCTTAAAGTAGAGCTAGCACCCAAATTACCTATTACGCCTCACAAGGATAATCCTTTTATGGAGGCCAATGATGAGGAGTATGACGATGACAAATAAAGTTAGATTAGTATTGAGTTCAGAGGAGTATGTAGAGTTGTATACTGAACTCGCAGAGCGAAGGATGTTAGCCTTTATAGATGCTGATCCACGAAGATATTCAGAGTATGGCAAAACCCCTGTTCTTGTTGAGGCTGAGAACGGTTTCCAACGCTATTCTGATTGGGCGCAAGACGAGTTCGATAAAGAGTGCGGTATCATTGAAGAACTCTTATCAGAGGCTGGAATATGTCAGGATTTTCAATGAAATATGGATCAGTGTGTAGCGGTGTTGAAGCCGCTACAGTCGCATGGCATGACTTAGGGTGGGAACCGCAATTCTTTTCGGAGTTCGATGCGTTCCCATCAGCCGTTTTAAATCATCATTATCCAGATGTCCCAAACTTTGGAGACATGACAAAATATAAGGAGTGGAACTTAAATGAAAAATCAATTGACCTTTTGGTCGGAGGAACACCTTGCCAATCATTCTCAATCTCAGGCCTCAGAAAAGGACTCGGTGACGAGAGAGGAAACCTCATGCTTGAGTATCTCAGAATGGCTGACGAATTTAAGCCCAAGTGGATTGTCTGGGAAAATGTCGTTGGTGTCTTGTCTTCCAATGGAGGACGAGATTTTGGAACCTTCCTCACGGCGTTGGGGAAAATCGGGTATGGGTTCGCCTACCGAGTGTTGGACGCTCAATACTTCGGAGTTCCCCAAAGGCGCAGACGTGTGTTCGTTGTCGGATGTCTTGGAGACTGGAGAAGTGCTGGAAAAGTACTCTTTGAGTCCGAGAGCCTGTCAGGGAATCCTCCTCCGAGCAGAGAGGAGGGAGAAAGAGTTGCCCCCACAGTTACGAGAGGTGCTCCTTTCAGTAGCACAGGAAACGAAAGAGTAGAGACAGAAGCGTATGTTACATTTGCTAGAGTTGGGCATGGGCATTACTCCGAAAAGAACGATATTGCGAGTACTGTTCGGGCGAGAGACTATAAGGATGCGTCTGATTTAATTACGTTCAGTCCTCAGAATAGTGCAAGCAATGGACTGAGTGTCTCAAAGCATACAGTTCCGACACTACAAACCACAAAGCAATCTGCGGTGGCGATACCAATTCATGATCAAGCGACAAGGCACTCCGGGAAGAGGGGCGAGAAGCGAGATGGAAAAGGCAATGGCCTTGGGATTGGAAAAGATGGTGCGCCTATGAACACCTTGACCAGAGGAGATAGACACGCGGTGTCATATGACATGAAGGTCAGACGCTTGACTCCGAGAGAATGCGAGAGACTACAAGGCTTTCCAGACGATTGGACTAAAATCGAGTGGAGAGGAAAGAAGCCAGAACTATGCCCAGATAGTTTAAGATACAAGGCGATGGGTAATTCGATGGCGGTTCCTGTAATGAGATGGATCGGTCAACAAATCAAACAAGTGGAGGAAGAGTAATGACTAATATGCGTAAGAAACTTAAATACGATGGAAGTGAAGATATTGATTTGGGACTACTGATTTCAGTGTGCAGTCAAATTCAAGAAGATGTTCAGAACAAGGATTACACTGCTATCGAAAATTTGTTTCAATATCTGGATGACCCAGAGGACAGACTAAAGGGGTTTTTGCGAGATGACTAGGAAAGAGTTTTGGGAGTGGATAAGAACAGATAGTTTTGAATTTACAGAGGAGGAAGAGTAATGACTAACATATGTCAGGCGATTGAACATGAGTTGCTATGTATAAAACGAGCTGAAAGTCTTGGTCAAGATATGAGTTTAGGTTTTGGATCAGATATGAGTGTGGCTATGTGGCGTTATATTCTTTTAAGCCCTGAGACAATGAGAATAGAGGTATCTAGAGACTTTGCTAGAGCGTGTGTACAGCTTTTACAAAACGCTGTACATGAGGGAACAATAGCTCCAACTTATGACATTAAACACCCAATAGTAATGTTTCTCCCAGATTTCGCGGAAAAAGGTGTATTTGTTTTAAATCATAACCATAGAAAAAATACCAATGACCCCTCGAAACATCAAGCGTGGATTAAGGATGTAACCCCTATTTCTAAGATCCCAGAATTTGGTGTTTCAATACCTTTGTCAGAAAACGATATTTATAATCCCGAAATAATAAAAAAGTTTGACAATGTCGCTGATGCAACTGAAATGCGAGAAGGGATTTCTGATATGAACGTAATGCTTGCCGCTGTTCTATATGTTATGAGCCAACCTAATTTTGTATCTCAAACAACTGTAGGTTCTAATAGTGTCCGTAAAAAGTTGGAAAAGAAAAATGGTATTCCAAAAGAAAGATGGAGCCGCATACAATGGAACGTAGGTAAACACGTTCAAAGGGAAGTCCGTGAAACGATGGGCGAAGAACATTGCACCGCACTACATCGAGTGCGCGGTTTCTATCGAACAGCTAAATCACATTACAACAATGTCAAAAAAATTGACGGCAAATGGTTCCAATGGATTGAACCTTTCTGGCGCGGACACCCCGCGTTTGGAATTGTTAAAAGTTCTTATGCACCAAACTTTACAGAGGAGGAGAAAAATGGGTAAGATGAAAGATAAGCTTATTTTGATGCAAGAAGACGCATCGGAGTTAACCAGGTCCCAATGGATCAAGGTTCACGGAGCGAGTAACGTGTGGGTATATGATCATGAACAAGGCGAGGCTGACCCAGATTGGTCGTGTGCTGCCGAAGAAGGTCTTTATAGAGAGGAGAACTGGAGATGAGAGGAAGTGTTAAGATGGTGGTTGCAAAAGATGGTGACCAACTCCTGGGACAATTTGAAGAAAGCCAGGTTTGGTATCCTGTTAAGGGGTGCGCGTACTGTAAGTCGCAAGGCGTGATCTTTGAAGGGTCGCAAGAGTATGATTGTGAGGAGTGTCATGGATCAGGTTTTGTCCGAGACTTTTCGGATTGCAAAGATGATGAGATGCCATACTCGAGGTACGCTCATATGAATGAAAGGAGTTATTGAGATGGATCAATTAGTGGATGCTATGAGGGAAAAATTCTTGAAGCAAGAGATTGAACTTTTAAAGGCGCAAGTCAAGGATCAAGGTACGGGGCACATCAGGACGGCGATCTCGGTTCTTGAACATCAGTTAGAGGAGATTAAAAATGCCTGAGATTAAAAACATGGATGTTAAGTGTGAATACTTTTTTCCGAAACCTATATGGAGAACTTCGTTACCTCGAGATGTCGCGTTAGAACCTATCGTTGATCAGATTTATAAACTAGAAAAAAGCACTGAGTCTCGACATCGAAGCAATAAGGGGCCGCTAAACTTTCAATCTGGAGATTTTGAATATCATGCAGATAGGAAAGATGATCCAATAAACGATCTTCTTTTTCATATTGGGACTTTAGTTCAAGCAATTCATCAATCAGACAGAAAAGGTGAGGTCATCTTGTCGAATGCTTGGTTCAATATAAATAGGAAGGATGGACTGAACCTTCCTCACACCCATCCGGGATCGATGTATTCGGGAGTGATATGGTTAAAGGCTTCAGAGGGATCGGGTGAATTTGTTATTAACGAAAGCGATGATCGGATGATGCTTCAATCGGAATCCTTTTATGGTAGGTTTCAAGATCCAAAACAGATTCCTCCTCATTGGAACATTGAATGGTTCTTCCCACCCAAAGAAGGGGATATCCTAGTTTTTCCTAGCTTCCTCAGTCATCAAGTTTTGCCAAACAACAATGAGGATGATCGCATTAGTTTATCCTTTAACTTCCAGGTCAGTGATAAATGGAAAGCGACTGAAGACACTATCACGACCGAGATTTAACTACATTAGAAGAGAGGATTAAATGCAACAAACATTAAAAAATTTAAAAGAATGGTTTAAGGAAGTGTATCCCGCATCAGATAAAGAGGACACTTCGGAGGTAGACTGGGATCAAGATCCGAGGTTCGATGAGCTCGGTAAACAGAAAAGGAGAAATGAATGAGCGCAGAGCCCAAGGAGTTGTATAAGATGCACTCCGATGTAGCAAAGTTGTTCACGGAATGGCAGCTTAAAGATTATGATACGAGATTAGCTATATGGGTAGGTATAACTCGGTTCTCATGCTTCGCTCAACTCGCGCTTGATGATCACGATATAGAAGAGTTTCTCGCGAGTGCGATAGAAGCGGGACAAATAGAAGGTAAATTAATAAATAAGGATTTTAAATATGTTAACTGAAAAGAAAATTGTTACGGTGTCAGACATAACGTACTCAAACAGTGCGTTTGCTGTTACTCAAAGAGGAGAAGGCGTGTTCATCAACGCTAGGATGGTGGAGAAGCTAGGCATTGAGGAAGGAGACGACCTCGTTGTGAAGGTTCTGTTAAACTACAAAGACAAACGAGAAGATGTTAAGTATCGAGCGATCAAAGGCACGATCATTGAGGAAGCAGACTGGACAGAAGTTCAAGAAGAGTTCCTATAATAAAAAAAGCCAGGGTAGTAACAAGGAAATGAAAACCTACCCTGGCTTTAACACTCGTATGAAAGAGACTAAACAACGAGTGCTTATCCTAATAATTATTTAAAAGATCCTGTCTACTCCATTGGAGTGGAGTGTGGGGTTTCAAATCCAGACAAGAAGATTGGAGGAGTAACTCAACCTTTCCCATAATAATTATCAGAATTAGAATTTTGTTTTACCAACTCCCTAACCATAAACGAAATCTGTTTTGGTATGGATCGAGCGTTGTCAGCTGCCAATTGTTTTAGATCAGCGTGATCGTCATCATAGATGGCAACAGTACGATATTTTTTTGCAGACATAGCCTACTCCCTGTGTAAATTGTATACATGATCTATAGACTAAGCACTCAATAAGCACAAGCTATAATTTTGCATCATTCGGCTTACCTTTTTTGCCTTTTTTAAGACGTTCTGGTTCGTTGGTGTAGCCTCGGATCTGCGTGACATTGTGCCTTTTCATTTCTTTTAGCAACGCTTCACACGTTTCTTTCGGTAACCCGGTTGAAGCCTCGAGTTCTTTCGATGCTGATTTAAGATTAGTCTTTCCAACTCGGTATTCACAAAAAGCTTCTATCATTGCCATTGTATCTACGTTGTGTTTTTTTTCAGTGTCAGCCATTCTGCCGCTTCCTCTCCTAATACTTGAGCTCCAATTTTTATTTTACCTTGGAGCGATTTCACTATTCGTTCATCTATAGTTCCCTCACATATGATATCAACATATGTTACAGGATGTTCTTGTTTTATCCGATGGCATCGATCCTCGGATTGGGACCTGTTCGTTAGATTAAAATCATTTGCATAATATATGACTAAATGTGCAGAAGTTAAGGTCAATCCTAGCCCAGCAACAGCGGGATTACCTACAAAAAACCGTACTGGATGTTTGGGATTTTGAAAATTAGTGACAATGTCGTTACGATCATCGTCAGAAGTGTCCCCGAAATATGATACGGCGGAGCCAGGGCCATACTTCTCGTTAAGAGTTCGAGTGATCTCTAAGATATCATGTCTAAACCTAGACCAGATGATTACTTTACCAGAACTCTCCTCAATAATATCAAGCACGGCATTCATTCGAGTAGACGGAAAGGTCAGCATCTCCCCATCATCTGTCTTCAAGTGTCCAGACATGACCTGTTGTAGGCGTAACATTTGAGTGATTACAGCGGGAGCCGTGACTAACTCTCCCTCATCGAGTAAGACCATAGCATGGCGGCGAATACTTTCGTACATCTCTAGCTGTTGTTTACTTAATGTAACATACCTGGTCGTATATATTTTCTTTGGTAGATCCAAACAATCTTTTTTCAATACTCGATACGAAAACAAATCTATCTTTGATGTTAACTCATCCAAGTTTCTGTATCCTATGACCTGTTGGAAAGCTTGAGCTCCCATCTTCATTTGTTTTACCACCGCATACCTACCTCTGAATGCATAATAGTTATCATAACCCAAGATCCCAGGTTCGAGGAACTCGGCTTGAGCATAGATATCCAGAGGAGAGTTTGTAATAGGTGATCCAGTTAGTATTCTTTTATACTCGAACTGAGCGGACACCTTATGCAGGGCCTTGGTTCTTTTAGCTTGAGGATTTTTAATTGTTGTGCTCTCATCAACCGCAATCATACCATGTTTACCGTATCTTTTTGCCAACCAATCCCCCGCTTGCTTACCTTTTAGTGACGAAAAAGCCTCAACATTCATAACAAAGATAGTAAGACCACAATAATTTTCTTTGACTGACGCTAACTCTGCTTTTTGTTTCTTATTTGGTGCTGCAACCCATCTAATTACTCGATAATGCACATCTTCTGACATATGGTCTGGTATTTCTCGTTGAATCCAATTACGATACACGCCCTTGGGGGCAATAATCAAAGCGAAGTTTACTTTACCTTCTTGAAACAACATACCTAGATTGTCGATCAGCATTTTCGATTTTCCAGTTCCCATTTCGCACAAGAAAGCAAAGCCTTTTTTGTCTTCCGCTCTTTCCAATGCGGTATACTGATGGTCAAAAGGTTTAGTTTTAAATTTGTAGTTGACAGTCATCTATTCCTCCATTTATAGTTGATTTTACGGAAGACACAATCCCGTGTCAACCATTTTAACCTGAGAAGGAATAAATCTATGGAAATCTTTGAAGATTACTATGATGAAGCTGATGCAGTATCACAAGTCAATACTGAAACAGCAAAAAATTTAAGTGGCTTGGTGCGAAACCTCAGAAAAGTAGAAGATCAGATCGAGGACGCAGAACAACATGTCAAAGAACTGAAGAGGGCAAAGCAAAAGCTTTCAACCGAAACAATACCCGCTCTAATGGATGAGATGGGTCTTGAGCGATTGGATGTGGATGGCATGACAGTTCAAAGAAAGTTGATTGTTCATGCCTCGATACCCAAAGATCGTACTGATGAGGCCCATGCCTGGCTACGAGAGAATAAATATGATGACATTATAAAGAATGATGTCACTTGTTCTTTTGGCAAAGGCGAGGACAACATGGCGGGAGATGTCGTAGGTATGCTCGAGGAGCGAGGATTCTACCCCAAAACCAAAACCCATGTACACTCATCAACTCTAAAGGCTTTTGTTAAAGGTCTTGTCGAGGGAGGAAAGCCTGTCGATCTTGAATTGTTCGGGGCTTATGTTAATAATGCAGCTGAAATACGGAGGAAATAACTATGAATGATATAACAAAAACCAAAGGAACCGCGATGTCTACTGAAGTGATGGACGATATCTTTGAAAGTGCTGGAGAGGGAGCAAGCTTTGACAGTAGTGAGATGCAGATCCCATTTGTCAGGCTTATCCAGGCTCTGTCACCCCAGATCTCAAAAAAGAAACCTGAGTTCATTGAGGGTGCGGCTCAAGGAGATGCGTTTAACACCGTTACGAAAGAGTTTTGGGACGGAGAACAAGGTCTTACCGTTGTACCGTGCTTCCAAACAACAAAGTATCTGGAGTTCGTACCTCGAGAGAGCGGCGGAGGTTTCCAAGGAGAGATCGCACCAGACGATCCTTTAATACAACAGGCCACGCGAACTGGTGCAAAGGAGATCTTACCCAACGGCAATGAGCTTGTTAAGTCGGATCAGCATTTCTGTTTGATTGTTGGTGAGGATGGGTCTTTCCAACCCGCGATCATTGATATGAAATCTACTCAGCTAAAGGTCAGTCGTAATTGGAAGACTATGATTGCGATGCAAAAAGTAGATCATCCTACTAAAGGTAAGGTCACCCCTGCGGTATTTGCTACTAAGTGGAAACTATCTTCCATTGAGCAGAGCAATGACAAAGGTACGTTTGCCAATTGGCAAGTTGAAAAGATAGGTCTTGTTGATAATCGAGATCTATTGATGGAGGCTAAAGCTTTCCGCTCAAGTGTGGCGGCAGGCGAAGTTAAAGCTGCACCAGAGGAGTCTCCTAGCTCCGCTGTTAACGGAGATGAAATACCGTTTTAAATGTAGCACGGTGGCGGAGAGGGGATGCTCCGCCACTTTTTCTAGGAGATACTAATGTCGAATGCAAAAAGATTATTGGAAGCCTTTGAAGGATCTTCCCTAGCTCACGGTAGAACTACCGTGGGGCGTGTTGGACGCAATGGGAAGACAGACGCTAAGTACACAGTGCTTCGAGAACCTCTTACTGAAACAGTAATGCAACATCATATTGATGGTAAGCAAGGTGTGAACTCAATCCCCATCAATGCAGACAATCAATGTAAGTTTGGTGTTCTTGATATTGACATATATGATTTAGACTTAGGCGAATTAAATAAAAAGATTAAAAAATTAAAGCTTCCCCTTTTCCAATGTAGATCCAAGTCAGGTGGAGCTCACCTATTTTTATTCTTAAAGGATTGGGAGCCAGCGGCTTTGGTACGAGAGTACCTACTCGAGATGTCTGTTGTGTTAGGATACGCTAGTGATTGCGAGATCTTCCCAAAGCAAGACAAGATTATGGCTGACCGGGGGGATGTTGGTAGTCATATCAACGTACCGTACTTCAATGCAGAACAAACCATGCGTTATTGTTTCGATAGCCAGGGCCAGGCGATGGAGTTGGAGGAGTTTCTAACCGCAGTTGAGAAGGGTCGAGTATCAATATCCGAACTGAATGAGATGGATCTTGGTGGTAAGAGAGAAAGTTTTACGGATGGGCCGTATTGTTTAGAAGTAATGACCAGTCTTGGGAAAGTTTCAAAGTACAGAAATATATTTATGTTTGCGGTCGGTGTGTATTGCCGAATGAAGTGGCCTGATGATTGGAAGAAACACCATGAAGAATACAACCGACAGTTTTGTTCACCCGCTCTCCCCTCGAGGGAGGTGGTAGATATCCAGGGATCACTAGAGAAGAAAGAATATTTCTATCAGTGTGACCAATGTCCATTAAAAGATCATTGCGATAAGGATCTATGTAAGACCAGACCCTATGGGGTGGGTAACGATGCCTTGGATCTTCCTACGATGGGAGGTCTAACGATTATAAAATCTCAACCTCGACTTTACTTTATGGATGTTGAAGGCAAACGTGTGGAACTATCCACGGATCAATTAGTTAACCAGGGCCTTTGGGCAAAGGCATGTGTTGAGCAGATCAGTTACTTCCCATCTATGATGAAGCCAAGCAAATGGAACTCAACAATAAACCAGATGTTACAAGAGGGAACCTACCTAGAGGTGACCGAAGAGTTTACATATCACGGACAGTTTAAAGATCATCTTAGAAACTATTGTACAAGTCGAGTACGCGCTATGTCCCCTGATGAGATCCAGATGGGCAAGCCCTGGACCGAGGGCGGAGTTACTAAATTCACAATCAATGGTCTAATGGAATATCTAAATAGACAAGATTGGAAACACTGGTCCAAGGCTCAAGTACAAGAGGGTATTAAAGCATTGAACGATGACGGTGATGGTGTGGGACACCAGAACATAATGAGAGGCGGAAAACGAACTTCGATTAGAGTTTGGTTTGTTCCTTCTTTTGAACCAGAAGAACTTGAAACAATCACAAAGGAGAATGATGATGACAAAATCCCCTTCTGAGAAACTGATACCTGTTAGCGAAGTTGCTGACTGGTTAGGTGTATCCAGATCCACTATTTATAAGTGGGTAGAACTAGAAAAATTTCCGCCGCCCTTGATCCTTGGAATCGAGGGAGATGGTAAGAGGAGTGCAAGCAGATGGTATAAGTCTGAAGTCACCGCTTGGTTAGAAGATCGACCGCGTGGTATACAACATGGGCTCTAGTACTCTGATCTTTGGACCTCCTGGTTGCGGCAAGACTTACACTCTTATTGAGAGCGTTAAGCAGGCCCTGGCTGAAGGCACGTCTCCAGATCGTATAGCGTTTGTATCTTTTACAAAGAAGGCGGTGCGTGAAGCTACGGATAGAGCCTGTGCTGCGTTTAACCTGACGGAGAAAGATCTACCTTATTTTAGAACACTACACTCTATGGCCTTTAGAGGGCTTGGATTGCAGTCTTCTGATATGCTTGGTCGAGATGATTGGAGAATCTTAGGGAACCAACTTGGTTTAATCTTTGATGGAGTAAGCGGAGTATCTCCAGACGATGGAATGATTATGCCTTTGCCGATTGGTAAGGGAGACACCTATCTTCAGTTAATGACAAGAGCTCGATACAAAATGATTTCTTTTGAAAAAGAATACAACCAACATGGAGACCGGGATATGTATTTTCCACTCCTAGAAAAGATTGAGAAAATTGTTTCTACTTACAAACAGGAAAACACTAAGTATGACTTCGTTGATTTGATAGAACTATACATACAATCTGTTATGCCTCCCTCGTTAGATCTATTGATTGTTGATGAGGCACAAGATCTGACACCGTTGCAATGGGAAATGGTAAAGACAATAAGCTCAAATGCGAAGAAGGTTTTATATGCAGGGGACGATGACCAGGCGATCCACCGATGGACAGGTGTCGATGTACGGTTATTCCTAGGTTGCAGCGATCAAAAAGAAATACTTACTCAGAGTTATAGATTACCAGTGTCAGTGCATCGTTTGTCTCAGCACTTGGTGCATAGGATAGATGAGAGACAAGAAAAAGAATTTAAACCTACCGAGGATCGAGGGTCTGTAAACTTTCACAGACAGATACGAGAACTTGATTTCTCCACAGGATCCTGGACGTTGATGGCTCGAACCAATGCAATGGTACGAGAGTGGGGGGAGTTACTACAGGCCGAAGGTCTTTTGTATTCTATAAAAGGTAGGAGTAGTATTAGCCCATCCACGGCAGAAGTGATTACTTCTTGGAAAAAATTACAGAGGGGAGAACATTTACCTCTTGCATCTGTTGTTAAACTCTACGAAAATGTCCCCAAGATGGGAGATTTCAAAGTAGTGAAACGAGGTTCGAGCAACCTATTACAGGCCGTTGATCCTGAAAGCCTCCTGTCTTACGAAGATCTTAAAGAAAAATATGGAATGGAAGCACCCAAGGACCGAGATGCGATGGACGTGGCTCGACTAGGCACTCATGATAAGCTTTACTTTGAGGCTATTGAGCGGAGAGGCGAGGACATTCTGGACGAACCTAGGATTAAACTGTCAACCTTTCACGCTATGAAGGGGGGAGAAGATGATAATTGTGTGGTATCTTTATCAAGCACTCGAGCATGTGCTGAGAATAGAAACCAAGACGATGAGCACCGTGCATTTTATGTTGGCGTAACGAGAGCTAAGAAAAATCTGCACATAATTGAGTCCGATAAAAAGTACAGGTATTTAATATGAAAAGAGAAGAGTTATTACAAAAAGCAGAATCCTTGGTCAACGGTCCGAGAGCCAAGCATTATGGAGATGCTTACGAAAACCATGAGCGTATCGCCAAGTTATGGTCTGTAGTGTTAGGGGTAGACATCACTGTTGCCCAAGTTTATCTTTGCCTAAACCAATTGAAGGTATCAAGACTTATTGAAACCCCTGATCATGAAGACTCTTGGGTGGACATAGCTGGATATGCAGCTTTAGGTGGAGAGAAATGGAACGAGTGAGGAGATATAACAATGAATATACCAACAATTTATGCGACTAAAGAAACTATTAACGGCAGCAATGTTTTAACATTTGATTGTACGAAGTGTGGGAAGAAGCACACTCATGGGTATGGAGAAGGACATCGTGTGGAGCATTGTAGTTATGATTCCAAGGATCGATGGGAAGATGGTTACTTTTTAAAAGAAAAATGGAACGAGTAGATCCTATTATATCTTGGTGGAGTGCGGGCGTGACGAGTGCGGTTGCTACTAAACTTGCCATAGATAAGTATGGATCTGATGCCGTCCGACCTATGTACTTTCAAATAGATAGTGCTCATCCTGACAACGACAGATTTAAAAGTCAGTGCGAAGAATGGTACGGTAAAGAAATAGAAGTTCACAGATCTCATAAGCATAATGATCAGTTCCAAGTTATCATCAAAGATAAATATGTTAATGGACCAGGTGGTGCCCGATGTACTTTGGTTCTCAAGAAGAGAGTTCGTCAAAGGATAGAGAAAGAAGTAGATTACTCAGGCCAGATCTTTGGGTTTGAGTATAGCAAAAAAGAAATCAATCGAGCCATTCGATTTAAAGAACAGTATCCTGATGCCAAACCTTTATTCCCTTTGATTGAGAACAAGGTCAATAAGAAGGAGTGTCTTTTTTATTTAGAGCAACAAGGAATTAAACGACCAACGATGTACACTCTTGGATACAACAACAATAATTGTATCGGTTGTGTGAAGGGCGGCATGGGATATTGGAATAAAATACGGACAGACTTTCCAGATCATTTTGAAAAAATGGCACAGGCAGAAAGACAAGTGGGTAATTCATGTATAAGAGGAATCTTTTTGGATGAACTTGACCCAGAGGCAGGAAGAAGACAGAAGATTGTGACCCCAGATTGTGGTAATTTTTGTGACATTGAATTTACAGAGATCATGCATCCTAGAGTTGAGTCGATCTACGAACAACCAGAACAATTATCTTTTATGTTTGAGGAGAAGTGATGCAGAAGAATCTATTCGAGATCAGTAGCAGTAACGATGATGATTACCTAATAAAAAACGAAATGGATCTCATTGAAAAAGACTGGAACATACCACCAGAGTACCCCGACCTAACAGGGTATAAACAAATAGCGATAGACCTCGAGACATGTGATCCTAACATCATGACTTTAGGTCCTGGTTGGTCAAGAAACGATGGGCATATAGCCGGGATTGCGGTAGCAGCAGGGGATTACTACGGATACTTCCCAATCAAGCATGAGAACGGACATAACTTAGACCACAAGATGACCATGAAATGGTTGAAGAAACAGATGGAAACCCCTGACATCGATAAGATCATGCACAATGCCACCTACGATGCAGGATGGCTCCGCTCAGTGGGCATTGATGTTCAGGGTAGGATAATCGATACGATGCTTGCTGCGGCTCTCATAGACGAGAACAGGTTCTCCTACAGCCTAAACAATTTAGGCAGAGATTACCTAGGTGAAACAAAAAGTGAGAGGCTTCTTAGAGCAGCCGCCGCAGAATGGGGGATCGATCCCAAGGCAGACATGCACAAACTACCTCCGAAATATGTGGGAGCCTACGCAGAACAAGACGCAGTGCTCACATTAAAACTCTGGGACAGATTCAAAGCAGAGATATCACAACAGGAACTAAGTCACATTTTTGATTTAGAAACATCTCTTATACCAGTAATGCTTGACATGAGACAGAAAGGCGTTCGCGTAGATCTTAACAAGACAGATAAAATTCGTTCAGAACTCAGGTCCAAGGTGCGAGAACTGAAAGCAGAGATCAAACGTAAGAGCGGCGTGGACATCGAACCTTGGGCAAATGCCTCTGTAGAGAAGGTGTTCCAAAAGCTAGACATCGAGTACCCTACTACGGAAGCGGGTAGCCCATCCTTTACAAAACATTTCTTGAATGCTCACCCTAATGATGTAGCTCAGATGATTGTAAAGCTACGAGAGTTTGACAAGGCAGACAGTACATTTATTGATAGTATCATGCGCCATGAACATAAAGGTCGGATACACACAGAGTTCCACCAACTTAGAAAGGACAATGCGGGAACTGTAACGGGAAGATTTTCGTCTAGTAACCCGAACCTCCAACAGTTTCCTGCGAGGGATCCAGATATTAAGAAGGCAATCAGAGGATTGTTTCTACCAGAAGAAGGTGAGAAGTGGGGAAGCTTTGACTACTCGAGCCAAGAACCGAGGCTTCTGGTGCATTTTGCATCGTCACTACCAGATGGAATGAAGCACTCTGTGGTTGATGGGATAGTCGAAGAGTACAACAATGGGGATGTTGACCTACACCAGATGGCGGCAGATCTTGCAGGGATCTCTAGGAAAGAAGCCAAGGTTGTGAACCTAGGTATCATGTATGGAATGGGTGTTGGAAAACTCAGCAATCAATTAGATATTGCCAAGGAGGAGGCCAAGGATATCCTTGAACTCTACAACGATAAGGTGCCTTTCGTAAAACAGTTGGCAAACATGGCAAGTCAAAGGGCCGAGAGCCAAGGACAGATACGAACGATCCTTGGTCGTAAGTGTCGGTTCCACCTATGGGAACCTCGAACCTTTGGATACAATAAAGCGTTACCATTAGAAGATGCTAAGAAAGAATATGGTGGACTTGGAATGTTGAGAAGAGCGTTCACGTACAAGGCTTTAAATAAACTTATCCAGGGAAGCGCAGCGGATCAAACGAAGAAAGCTATGGTCGATTGTTATGCAGAGAAACTTCTTCCTATGTTAACGGTTCACGATGAGTTGTGCTTCTCGGTAGAAAGTCAAGAACAAGCTAAAAGAATAACTGAAATCATGGAGACCGGGCTACCATTAAACGTACCAACAAAGGTGGACTGTGAACTAGGCGACAATTGGGGGGAGGCAGGATAATGTCTGAAGACGAACTAGATAAATGTGTTGGGTTCAAAGATATGAACACAATGCAAGCAAAAGAATTAATTGTGTTTATACAAGACTCCTTGAATCTTGTAGATAAGTATTGCTCAGAAGAAGAGTTCTTAGAACATTTTGATAATGCGAGGGAGTTAGTTCAAATGTTTGGTGGCAGTGGTATTGAGATTAAAACTATGACGAACGATTGAGGATGTCCGCGTTCCGAGGATCACCCAGTAGGCTTGGAGATAAGTTGGTTCTATTTATTGGTTGAGGTGCTACACCTACATTTGAAACAACATCATTTGCACCGAAGGATATGTTTGGAGTAGGAGTAACTCTACGCGCGGTGGGTGATGGAAAGGATCCTGGGACTGGATCAGTATCTCTTATATTCAGAATTGATTCCACTGGACTGAAGAAATCAAAGGATGCTTCATCGTCTTTAGTCAAATTGATCTTACGATACTCTCGATACAAGTCCGCTATCTCTCGTCTAGGATACACATCGTATGTTCCATTTCGTCTCATAATTTTTTTAATCTTACTGCTAACTTTAAAAGGTTCAAACTTTCCTTTCTTAACTTTCTTAGCTCCCGTAATATCGTTTATTTTTATAATCTTATTAAGTTGTGAGTCCGTTACATCCAACATCCGAGCGTCTTCAAACATTTGAAACATTTCTTCGTCTATTCGTAACTTAGCAGCGTTAGCTTCTTTATAC
>Ga0181420_1000480_pt1 | contig 15954 bp, 20 predicted proteins | sample 43SPOviralmetaG_FD_130145 | JGI IMG/M metagenome (GOLD analysis project Ga0181420, IMG submission 130145) | Marine viral communities from the oligotrophic San Pedro Time Series (SPOT) site, San Pedro Channel, CA, USA - 43 SPOT_SRF_2013-05-22 | ecosystem: Environmental > Aquatic > Marine > Strait... | reverse complement strand
TAAATGGTTTATCTATTTCATATAATCTATCCATTATTTCTTTAATTTGAGAAAATGGTGGATTACTTATTATTATTTGACCTAAATTATTCTCATAAAAATCTATAGGTGAATGTATTACATCAAATCCCATTTCTTTTAAATATTCACCACTTTTTCCATCGCCATAAAAAGCTTCCCATATTGTTTTATCTTTTGGTATATATTCTTTTATATTTTCCCAAGCATATTTTGGCGTCATATAATCATCATGTTTTATAAATGTTTTTGTATGAAATCCAGCCATATATATATATTAATTTAATAAATTTTTTAATCAAAATTAACATAGAATTTTCCTTTTTCTTTTTTAAAATAATCTGTATTATTATTATTATTATTATTTCTTATTTTATAATTTTCCCTTGTACTACCTATTCTTTTATTTTTTTTTCTAACCAATTTTATCCTAGTTGGTTTATTATCAAGTTCTTCAAATGTAATATCTCCTCTTTCATATTTTAAATATCTATAATACCATTTTGAATAATTTAATAAATAATCTCTATTCATTTCATAATATTTTTTTCTATATTCAATCATATTTTCTGTAAGCATATTATTATTATATTATATTTTATTTTTAATTATTTTCCTTTAACTATTTGTATATGAATACTATTATCATCTCCAATAAAAGTAGGTATAGTTTTATCAGATTTTAATATTCTGCAGTCAAAACTTTGTAGCATAAGTGGTTCATCACTTTCGTGTGTGTAAACAATTTGACCTCCTTCCCCACTAGTATATGAATTAACTTCATAATATCTACTTACAATTTGATGTATACTATTAAAATTATTTGATGGTGTTAAAAAGTTATTTTTAAAATTAGATCTAACTTCTACTAAATAATATCCAAAATTATTAATAGTATCTATAGCATTATTTCCAGCAATAGCAAAGGTACTGGATATATCTGTTGTAGCAAAATAATCACCAGTTATATCATCTTCTGTAGGCACAGCGAGTCCTCCTACATCTCCTATACCTGCTAATTGTATATTTGTAGGCACAGCACTAGCAAGAGTAGAGAGATTACCAGTAGTTGTTTTACCATCTTCTAATTGATTTCCTAATTGAGGTAATAATAAAGTATCAGGCCCTACAACATGTTCAGCATAAGTGAAATTAACTTGTAGTGTATCTAAATCAAAATGTAAGACATTTTTCCAAAAATCGTTAGCAGTTCCATCTTGATTTAATCCCCATAATCTTTGAAAAAATATTCCACCTCTTTTATTAACACTATCAATTTTAATATCTGGTAAAACTGATAAATCGTTTCTATATTGTATACTAATATTACCTTGATAATATAATGGTGTATGAATATATTCTAAAGCATATTGATTATTTGATTCATTATAAGAAATTTCAAATTGATTTGATCCTAAATATAAATCATTTTCATTAGCAGCTATTGCTGGATAAGCTCTAGCAAATTTTAATCCATAAGGGTCTGCTAGTGTATCTGCTTTAACCATATATAACTCATTTGTATTTGTATTTGTCGCAAAATCATGATAGCCAAATTGTACAGCTCTACTTGACCTAAGAAAAGATGGATTGCTAGTCATAAATTCATCATTATTTAAATTATTTAAATTAAATTCTGTATTAATAATTTTTACTAGTTCATCTGGTGTATAATTACCAGCTGGTATTGTAATACCTTTAGTATCTATAATAGGAAATAATATTTTTCTACCAGTTAAACTTTCTAATTGTTGACTATGAAATGCTAAACCATAATTAGCATATAATTTATCTAATTGAACACCATAAACATTATCAATTATTCTATTAGCAAGCTCACCAACTACATATTTTTCATTAGGTTTTAATGCTGGTATTATAACTGCTGGTATAAAAATTGGGTCGCCGTTTTCATCAAGCATATTATAGGTAATTTCTACTCTTTTTGACCCCTCATCACCAGCAACTAATACATATTCTTTTAATAAAGAGTCAGTAGCAGCACCAGTAGCCTCATAAGTTAAAACTCTATTTTTATTATCACTCCCAGTTAATACAGGGTTTGAGGTATTATATAATAAATACCAGTCTTGAATATTATTAACTTGATAATAACCAAAATCAGCAAATATGCTGACTGGTTTTTCAATTAATATTTTACTTGTACTAGATTGTTGAGTATCAATAAAAGTGTCTTTTACTAATATACTATCACCTTTTTCAATTGTAACTGATTGTGGTAGAACACTTTTCCAAGCACCATTTTGACTAGTTATATCAGAATCTTTTTGTCTTAATTCTAAAATTGAATTCATTATATATAATAAACTTTTAAAAAAAAAATAATTAATACACTTTTAAAAAAGTAATATAAATCTATAAATATTGGATTACATAACTACCATCATTAGCAACTGCTACAGCTTTATTAACTTCACCAAAGAGATTTATTGTTAATGCTTGATTTAAATTAGCGTTTCCAGCAACACCAGAGCGACCATAATTAATAACTAATTCTTGAACTGGTCCCCTTACTTCACAACACATATAATCAAACTGAGCTTTTAATCCTTGAACATTTCTTTGATCAACATCGGCTTGAGTTCCTTGACCATCACTTAAAAATTGAGCCATATCTATAACTTCTATATAATTGGTTGATGGTACAATAGTACATGGTCCATAAGAATCGGTTAAAGCTGCTAGGCGTTGGTTTTTTCTAGTAAAACCATCTCTAGGGATTCTATTAGCACCATTTACACGAACTTGAATAGTTGATTTATGTTGAGCAACTGATATTTGATTTGCTCCACCAAGTAAAGCATTTCCGTCTATCCAAGTTGCTGACTCTGTAGGTGTTTGAACTATTAATAATCTTTCAACTGATTTATTATTAAAACCATTAACTAATAGTGATGTACTTTGAGCTCTCACTTCATCAGCAGCTAAACCAGTAATAGCCTCAACACGAGCTGAATCGCGTTCAATTGCTTTGAATACAACTCCTTTATAGTTTTTGACCATAGCATCTTTACCAGGGCCCTCGTTCACTTCATCAACAACAATACTTGATTCAGTCATGGTTTCGTAGTTGCGGATTTGGTCAACAACAACCTCTAAACCTAGTTCTGCTGGTGATTTCCAATTAATTACAATTCTTAAATTTTTATATACTTTAGTTGGTAAATATAAACTGCTTGATAAAAATGGTAAAAATTCTTTTAATGAAAACCATGCTTTAGTACCCTCGGGGCCTAGCTGACCATTAGTTCCAACTAATTCACCATATAATTGCTGTACTTGTATATCACCTAATTTAGGTTTGTTTGTTTGAACATCTTGAATACCACTACATGTATAAGCATGGGTAGTTCTGGTTAAAAATGGTTCTACAGACATATTTTCATCATTAGTAGTGTTATATGTTTGAAATGCTTTATAAATTGATGCTTCTAATTGTTGGTCTAACATTTTATTACCATCAAATAATTGAATTGATTTAATACAGAATACACCTAGTAAGGGATTACAAAAACTCGGATTACCTACTGGGTTTGATATAATACCCATATTAATTAATCTCATATTACTTAAATATACTGAGTTTACTCCATCTAGTCTATATTCAGTTTTGAAAGATTTTCTATCAAACTGGGGGTCAATAATTCTAGTTCTAATGTTTGCGTTGTAAAGACTCATATTTATAAATAAATAATAGAAAATAATAAATAATTTATTTTTTAAAAATAAAATAAAAATAAATAAAATAAAAAAAAACCTTAAACTTCAATTATTGTGTGGAAGAACATATGCATTAATAAAGGTCTAACATTTGATATATCACTATTAATTTGTACTGAAAATTTTTGGTTTCTTAAATCAATAACACCGCCACTCATTCTTAATCCAACACCATAACCATTATTATTATTCATATTACCTACAGCCATACTATTTTTATGTGTATCTCCAAGAGCCTCAATAAATTTATCTACTACCTCTTGATTCTTCTTTATTTGATAGGTTATATTTGCATTAGATTGGTCATTAAAGAGGAAGGTTAATTCTCTTAAAGTAGGAATTTTATCTAAATCTGTATTATTATAAAAAAATTGATTAGCATGGGCTTGCTCTTGGAATGTTGCTGAAAATGCTTCAACGGCAGCACTTGGAACTTTAGATTGAATATTTGCTAGGGAACTCTGAACACTTTGAGTAATATTAAATCTTCTTCTTAATACAATTGGATTATTATTAGTTTCTCTTGGAATAGTTCTATATACTAGTCTTAAATCTTTAATAGAATATTGAGTAGTAGCATCAACATCTTTACCATGGAAAAAATCAATATTTCTAGCTAGATTAACACTAATTTTAACCGGGCCTGATTTGCTATAAGGTAATTCTTCAACACTTGAATTTAATATAGTATCAAGTTTAATTGAAAAGTCTGGGTTTTCTCTTATTGGTGGAACTACTGCTACTGGTGTTTGTATGCCTTTTAAAAGAGCTCTACCCATTTCATCATAAGGCACCCTCATTTCACATACTCTATCGCTATTAAACATATCACTAACATTATTACGAGCAACAGCATATTGTTTAACCATTCTAGGATAATTACCTATGCTTTCGTAAACCTCCCCTAACATCTCGGTTTGAATACTTTCACATAATCCGTGAGCCCCTACAAATTTATCATATAAAATACTATCATTTGTATTACCAGCATCATTTAAAAAATTACCTCCGGCCCCAGTAATGACTTCCAGTTCCCCCTCCAGGCGTAGCGAACCTAATTTAAGTGAAGCATTAGCAAAAGTTAATACAAAATCTACAGAGTCAAATTCTCCATAACTTGCTTTATTGTTTTCTGGAATAGCTGAACTATAATTAATACTCATTTATAATAAATTAATAGAAAATAAAAAATAAATATTTATTTTAAAAAATTAAATAAACTTTTAAATAGTTTGCTTAAAAGATTTTTTAAATCTTTATTAATAACTGAATACTCTTGGTAAATGTTTAAATAATGTGAGTTTATTAACACCGCCTCCAGTATTATCAGTTGTTAATTGTAATAATTTTTCATTTGGTTTTTGAACTACTGGGCTCATGATGTATGCTTGATTAAATGTATTATCTCCAACACTATAAGCATCAATAAAAAATCTTTCTTGGTCATTTCCGTTATTTTGTGCTAGATTTTTTAATCTTAAAGACATTTGACTCATAGTCATATTAACTCTATCAGCATAAAGTGGGGATTCGTGATGATAATTACCATTATTAACTACTACATTTCTATCTGTTAAATCTTCATTATCTAATCTTAATCTATAAGATTCTAAAGCATCTGGTCTAGATAATACATCATTATTAGCATCTGGGAATACAACAATTACAGCACTACTATCGCCTTCAATTTGATATTGGCGTTGAAAATTTACTAAACCATTACCATTATCTTCTTGAGTTGAAAAAGTTGAATATTCAATTTGGTCAAAATCAGTACTATTTTTTGCTAGTCTTTTTAATACTAATTGAGCTGTGTTAATTGAAAAAGCACTTGTTAAAGGTGTGTGTTGTACTACAACAATATTTTGTATTGTATCGGCAGCGATCCCTGTAAACCAGCCTTGCTCAAAATCTAGTTGTAATTTTCCTTTATCAGCACCATTATCTATCCAAGTAATATTACTAATAACAGCATAGAAAGGTCCGAGAGCTGCCCCAGTTGATGCTAGTTGAGCATTAATTTCTAATTTCTGTCCTACAAAATATCTTGATTGGTCTAAGTTATTAATAACATAGCCAGTTGTTATTTGATTAGCAACTTCACCAGCACCGGCTTGAACTATATTTGCCCAACTATTATTCCAACCAGTTCCCCAGAGGCCTCCAGCACTTAAATGAGTTTGTTGTGTAGATAATTTATCAATATTTAATTCACAATTAATAGTAACAGAGCCAGTTCTTTTAGTGTCTAGGTCTTTAGCTTGTTTGCAAAAATCTAGTAAATCTTTTAATTCAATTTTTAATGGGGCTTCAATCTCTCTAGATTTAATATTTCCGACTTTGTTAATATCTCTATATACACCATATCTATTTTTATTAAAATTTTGAGGCATTTGGGTAAATGCTTCATATGCTTTACTTTCTAATTCTAATCTTGATGTATTTAAAGTTTTTAAACAATTACTAATTTGGTCAACTCTACGAACATTTTCTACTTGACCTTGAAGAGCTGTTCTTAAATTAACATTTTTTACTATAGCACTATTAAACATATTACCGGTCCCATTAACCCCCCCGCCTTGAGCTTCAGTAGTTCCAAATTTTAATTCCATAGGATAAATACCAGTTCCTCCTTGAGTTGGGTCATCTGTATTAGTAATCTCAGTATTTAATTCAATATAAGATTCTGATAAGTCGTACACGCCATCACTAGGGATTTGAAATGATACTCTATTTTGTGATGATGTAAAAGGCCCGGCTTCTATTGCTTGTAATTTAACTTCTTTATTCATATTTATAAATAATAAATAGAAAATAATTAAATAAATTATTTTTTAAAAATAAATTAAATAAATAATAAAAAAATCTTAAACACCAAAACTAGGGGCCGCTACTATAGCAGATGGTGGTGTTATTATAGGGGCGTGTCTTTTACCAAACAAGCCTGAAAATGTTAATGCTAAACCCACACCTAAAGCTCCGAGGTCTGCAAGTGGATCAAGGCCGGCTTGTGAAGCAGCTGCGTCATCAGCTACAGCGGAAGCTGCTTTTAATGCATCTTCTCCACCTTTAGCAACATTACTTTTAATAGCTGCTGATGCTCCGTCAGTTAAAGCAGTTGATTGATTATCTACTATATTTTGAGCAACTTGATCAACACTATCACTAGAATTAATTGGTTGTGATAATTCAACTCTACCACGGGCCCCACTAGGTATTAAATTTGGTCTAAAATTATCTACTTCTGGTGCTTCACCAAATATTCTATTAAAATGTGTATCATCTGGGATTTCATTAATTCTACCAGCATTAACAGCGGCCTGAGCTTGCCCCCTTTGAGCTATTAATTGGTCTAAATTTGTTTCTTGAACAGACCTTAAAGGATTACTAGGTAATCTTACACCACCTTCTACAGAATCGTTTGCTGTTTGTACTAATTCTTGAGCCTGAGATTTTGCCCCTTGACTTAAATTACTCGCTTGAGCTTTTGCTGTATCTACTACTTGACCACTTTGAGCTCTTAATCTATCACCAAGTTCGGTTTTTACTTCACCCACTTTTCTACTTAAATTTGCTCTTATTTTTTCTACTGCTGATTCTGCAGATTTTGCTATTAAAGGTGCTCCTATAAATTGTAAAGGCTGCTCAAGTGCTTGATTAAATCTGTCTACTTTTTCTTGAGCTTCTTTTTGGGCTTTACCTATTTCACCATGAGCGATATTTAAACTAGATTGATATGCATTCAAAGCATTATAATAATTCGTATTATCTGTTGAACCAAAATCAGTTAATCCGAAGTCCATATAATATATAGTATTAAAAAAGTTATATAAAATAATTTTTTAAAAAGAATAAAAATTAAGAATAAAAATAATAAAAAAAATATTATAATAATATATAATGAGTTTTAGTGAATCTATTATAAAGAAAATAAATAGTTGTCGTGATGTGAAAGAATCTTCAATAAAAACATATATATTAAATTTAACTAAAATATTAAAATTATTAGAAGAAGATATTACTATAGAAAATTTAAATAGTGTATTAAAAGATTCTAAATTAGTTATGAGTGTACTAGAAGATAAAAAAGACTCTACTATAAGAAATTATTTAGCATCAATAGTAGTTTATTTAACATGTGATAAAGATAGTGAGGATTTAATAAGTGAATATAGAAAATTAATGGATATTTATCAAAAAAAACAAAATGATAATATAAGTAATGGTAAAAAACTAGAATCACAAGATAAAAATTGGTCAACTATAAAAGAACTAAAAGATATATTAAAAAATTATAAAAAACAATTAGAAATTCAGAATGTATTCAAAAAAGATGATTTAAATAAAAAAGAAATGGATTTACTACAGAAATATGTAGTAGGTAATTTATATATAGGTGATGATGCTAATCCACCTTTAAGAAATGTATATGCTGAAATGGAAATTATAAAATTTAATGATTATAAAAAATTAAGTGATAATATTAAAAATAAAAATAATTATTTAGTAATTAAAAATAAAAGTAATAAATCTTTCAGTTTAGGTGACTATAAAACAAAGGATAAATATGGTTTAAAAATTATCCCAGTTGGTAAAAATTTAAACAAAATTTTGAATTTCTGGATCAAACATAATAAATCAAATTATTTATTATTAAATAGTCAAAATGAACCTATGACTAAAAACGGATTAAGTAAATATTTAGTTAAAGTGTTTGAACCTAGTGGTAAAAATATTAGTTCAAGTTTATTGCGTAGTATTTATATTAGTGAAGCATTCCCTCCTCAAAATAATAAGAAACAAGAATTAGCAGATAAAATGAATCACAGCGTTGAAGTTCAAGGTGCTGTATATGCTAAAGAAGATTAATTTAATAAATATTCATGTATAGTACCACTACACAGATTTCGTCCTAATTCTATTAAATGCCCTAATCCAAATTCGTCTATAATTTCATCTTCTAACTCATTACTACACAATCTGAATAAACTATAAGTCATCATAATAACTTTTTTTAATTCTTCATTTTGTTCTTTATAAATATTTTTTTCTTTTTCCATTTTATCATAGCATTCTTTTAGATGTGTAGACATATCATAAAATTCTTTATCAGTTAATTGACTATTTTCATTATCTTTTTTATCCATTAAATTATTATTGATATATTTTTTAGTTTTCTCTTATTTAATATTTTTAATATTTTTTCTATATCTTTATTTTTTAATGTATAATGATTTAAACTTCTATGTAAATGTGATATATCAAATGGATTGTTATTATAGTCACATGATGATCTACATTTACATTTAATTCTTTTTAATATATATTTTATTATTCCCATTATTATTTATTTATCTATAATATTATTTTTTATCACTTCTTAAAACTGGTTTTATATAATCTTTTTGGTCATCACCATTTTTTTTTCTTCTATACTTTCTTTATGATTATTAATTTTTTTTTCTAATTGTAATTCACTTCTAATACAGCATTTTTTCATTATTTGTAATACTCTATCAAAACCATAAACATTATTCAAATTTTTCTGTTCTCTACATTCAGCACACCAATTTGAAAACCATTCTTTTGGTTTTTGCTCACACCATAAACAATAATACACCATACTCTATAATTATAATAAATATAATAAATTTTGGTAAAGATTTTAAAAATCTTTTAAGCAAATAAGCAAATTATTAATTATCTACTAATAAAACTAAACTTGCTAAACCTTGTATTTCTATATTGCTATAATCGGGCCTTACTACTCTACATTTAATATTTCTCAATAATATTTCATTTTTATTATTTAAATCTATAAATATAGGTGTATTGGTTTCAAATATAACACTACCATCTGCATTACTTTTAGGGATTACTGCTAAGATATTTTTTCTTTGATTTAATAATCCATCGTAAGATTCTAATTTTATATTTAACATTTCTACAATAAAGGCATCTGCAATATCTACTGGTTGAAAAACACCACCGGCTGTATAAAATTCAGTATTTGCTGGTAAAGCATATTGACTAAAAGATTCTGTTCCTACTTGTGGTATTCTAGGGTGTGTAAAATTTAAAAAACTCGCTAAACTAGCCGGCATATCAAGAAAATTTAATGTTGCAGTTGTACTTTGACGAGGTGGAGCCATCAATTCAGTTTCTTCTGCTTGATTTTGTATAGTAGGATTTTCCCATGGACTTGGTGTAATTCTAACAGAATTCATTAAAGCATTACTACCTCTATATATTAATAATGGGTATAATTTCTCATCACTAGTATAATCGTGAGTTAATAAAGTTATAGGAGCAGCACTACCATTTTGATATACTTGAAATAATATTTTAGGGATTGATGAACCATTAAATTCAGTAGATTTTAATAATTCTTGAAAATCATTATTTACATTACCTACACCAATTACATTAGGTGTTGCTAAAAGACTTGGGGTAAATACACCATCAATTATAGTTTGGTATAAATTTTGAGCAGTTGCGTGGTCATAACTCACCATAATACCATAATTAATCATATCATCAGTTATTTCACCAGTAGTAAAAACATTTGTTTTTGATAATGCTATAATAAAACCATTATCTAATTCTGTAGCACCTTGTGAATTATCTAAACTATGAATACGAGTTCTTAAATATCCACACCCCCTACTAATATAATTTATTGACCTAGCATTATTAGCATTTGTTGTTGTTGAAATCGGTGTATTAGTTATATTTAATACTTCTCTATTACCTATAGTACCAAATTCTAAATTATTTAAACCCCACAAAGTTGGATAAGAGCCGGTTCTTCCTATTTTATATCCAATAACAACTTTTTTTTGATTATTTATAAAACAATTCCACTCAATACCTAAATTTTTATTATTCTGTTCTGTTTGACTAAATCCCATATCATCATTTAACCTATTTTTAATGTCTAAAAATAAATCTTCAAAATTATTTTGAGTATATGTATCATGTGTTAATGAAACTATTTTTTGGAAACCAGTTTTTACTTGGTATGTTATAAATTGATTTAAACCATTTATTACTATAACATCATTTATAGTGTCTAATGCTATGGATTGTAAAGCGATTTTACTATTTGGTTTTAATAATAAATCATCATTAAAAGCATTATCAAATCTACAATTTCTATCTTCAGTTATTAATCTTATTAATTTCATTTAATATATATATTATTTTTTTTTATTTTTATTATTTTTTTTTAATTTTTTGTAATTTTCAATAAAGAATAGTTCTCTTTGAGATTTTTTTTTTTCTTTTTTAGGTATTAAGTTTTCTTCATCATTATCACTATTATCATCAATATTATTAATAATTTTATTTATAGTAAAACAATAATTATTATCCATATTAAAGATTTAGAAAATCTTTTGAGCAAATTATTAAAAATCTTTTGATCAAAACTTTTTTTAAAAGTTTATTATATATAAATGAGTTCTGCTATTGATAGATTAAATAATAAAATCACAAAAGGTAAAAAACATGATTATAATGAATTACAAAATGTATCTGTATATGCTCATAATACCACTAGTAATGATTTTAAAAGTTTATTAGTAGATGATGATGAACATTTACAAGTAAAAAATAATGCTGATAATCTTGGGTTTTTTGGTAATTTACTTAATAATGCTACATTAAATAGTGGTAATACTAGTAATAGTGCTGATATTCGTGTAATGAATAAAGGATTTATTCTATACGAAGATACATCACTTGGTTCTTTTGATGGCGTAGATATTGAATTATCTAATAATAATAATGATTTTTATTTATATCAAACATTTACACCTATACCTAGACCAACTACATCAAAAAGAGAGATGGCGATACATTTAGATTTAAATGGTATTAAACGATTAAGATTAAGAAATGCTAGTCTAGTAGATAATTATTTAGATGTTAAAGCTTCTATAGTAGGTTCAGCATAATTTTAAGACCTTAAGTACCTCATAAATGTTGTTAAAAAATATACTTGAAGATTAGCGGATATAGTTTGATATAATAAAAAAGATATTTTAAATCAAATAATAAACTTTGTTGGGAATTACTTGATCATGATAAATTTATATTTATTAACTAAAAGTTTTTTTCCATATTCTTATTTGTTTTGGTTGTGGTGCTACTATAGGTATTTCTTTTTTTATGTTATTATCTTCTACAGATAATTTTAATGGTTCTTTTGTGCTTTCAGTACTTTTAGTAATATCAACATGTTTTATTTCTTCTTGTTTTTTTTCTTCTTTTATTAATTTTCTTAATTCTTTTAATTCATCTTTTAATGATTGCATTTCTAATTTATTTTTAGTTTCTTTAATCATATTTTTTAATTCTTTTATTTCTAAATCTCTTGGGTCTAGTTTCGTCTGGGTTTCATTTACAACATCAATTTTTTTAATAGGTTCTTTTTTTATTTCAACATCTTTATCAATATTTTTAGGTGGTGTGCTTTTTAGCATACCTTCTCGTTCAAGTCTTTTTCGTTCTTTACCTGCTTTAAGTCTTTCTATAAGTGCTTGTTTTGCTTCATCAGTCATAGTTTTTTTTACTTTTTTTTGTTTTTTTTTAGTTGTGTTTTCTTCTACAGCATCATTTTCTTGAATTTCAAATAATTCTTTTTGAGATTTAACCATTATATATAATTAATATATATTTTAATTTTGAGAATAAAAATAAAAAAAAAAATAATTAATAATTTTTGATAAAACTTTTTTTAAAAGTTTATACATTCAAGATTTTCAAGGCCCGCTAATAATTCCATTCTATTAATATGTTGTTGTGTTTTATTATGTCGTGCTTTATGATGCTTACAAGTCATTAATCCACATTCACATATTATAGGTTTTAAAAGATCTGCTTTATTTTGTTGGTATTTATCTCGTTTCCTTTGTAATACTTTATCTCTATTTTTATAATGGTATAAAGCATTTTTTATCTTAATGATTTCTTTTTTGTCTTGGTAATATTCACTATATTTTCTTAATGGTATATTTTTATTAATACATTTATGTTCCTTAATGTATTTTTTCTCTAAAGTAGATAATTCTAATTTATCTTTACAATTAATATTTTCTAATATTTCTAATTTAATATCTTTAATATCTTGGTCTAAAAATAATATATGACTAGTACACATTTTTTTATGTGCTTTATTTTTATGCTGTATAAATCTGCGTTGAGGATTCTGAATTGTTGCTCCTATATATGATAAATTTAATAAAGTATTAGTTATTTTGTATATACAACTATTAGCGTATTTATTATATTCACTCATTATATTAAATTATATATTTTTTTTTTGCTTTCCAACCGCTACTTTTATGCTTAACATGGGCAATCTCCGCCATATTCTTTTTTTATTCTTCCACAGGGCCCGATTGGTAAAAAATTCATATTTAAATATCTTTCATCTTTATTATTACTATAATTTATAACCATATAACTAAATGGATTCTCAGTTGCTGTTTTAAACATTTTCTTAAAAGTTTTTTTATCACCTAAAGTATTATGATCATCAGAAATTAATTCTAATTGTTTATCACTACAAGACCATAAACATAATCCAGTAGCATTTTCCCTTTGAGTTGTTTGTGCTTGACTATACTTTTGAAGACATACAAAAATTGATAGGTTAATATGTCTACTCATGGTAAAAATTCTATTTAATTGTGAATTATTTTTTTTATCAAGTTGAAATCCAACATCATCTAATATTAATAATACATGTGGTGGTTTCTCTTTATTATCTATTGCTTCTTGATAATTCTCTTCAGTAACTTCATAAATAGCTTCTAGTGCTTCATCGCTATAATCTTCAAATAAATTTTCTTCTGGTACATCATGATTTAAAATTATATTCTTAATTTTTGTATCTGTTTTTATTGAGTTTGAAAAAATATAGATTTCATCAAAATCATCTTTATATAATCTATTATCATCTTGATTTAAAATATTTTGCAAAAAACTTGATTTACCAGAATATTGGCTTTTTCCAACACATAATACCCTGCAAGGTAAATCAAATAGAAATCCTTTTTTTTTATAGTGTTTTTCTTTTGAATCTTTACACTTATAAATATTTATTGCTTTTTTATTTTTAGTAGTCATTTAATATATATATAATACTTTTATATTTATTTTTTTTTTTATGAAAAAGTTAATGTATCCCAATCTAATCGTAATTTCATATTTTTAATTTTTTTATTAACTGCTCTTTTAACTTTTGCTTTACCAAATTTTTTAATTACTTGTTGTATTGTAATAGCAGTATCTTTATTTATTCTTTTTGTGGGCCGACAAGCTTTATTACCTATTTTATCATCACCACACTCTACTATATTACCTTCTAGATATTCTTTTACCGACACCCATTTTTCTTTTCTCCAAGTTGCTAGACCTTTACCTTTTTTTTTATATTTACCACCTAATTCCATATATTTTTTTGAATAAACATAGATTTATAAGCACTTGGTTTTTTATATGTATCATCAGCAATCTTTTTTGCTTTAGCATATAATTTTGGATTTAATATATTCTTATCCATTATATTAAACTTTTATAAAATAATTTTTTTATAAAAACTTTTTCTAAAAGTTTATTATATGAAATTAATATTACAAAGTTATAAAACTCCAGAATTAAGAAAATTTATTAGTGAACACAATAAAAAATTAAGAAAAGAAATTAGTGAAGAAATAAAACAGATTAGAAAAAATATTAAACAGAAAAGATTAATTAATGTTATTGGTAAAAAAAGAGATGAAATTATAGAAATCATGCTTAAAAACAAAACTGCTTTTAAAAATATACAAATGAAAAAAGAAAAAACTGATTCAGAAAAAGATAGAATATTAAATGAAACTATGCAACCTATATTAGAAAAAGGTGTAAAAGAATATGAAAAAAATAGAGATAAAAAAGCACTAAGAAAAGTATTTGTAGCATTAAGAGCTATTGCTCGTAATAATAATATACCAATAAATGAAAGTTTAGGTAAACAAGTTGAAAAACAAATAAAAGAAATTGAAAGTAAATTACCAAAAATTACTAAATTAGAATCACAAGAATCAATAGATAAATTAATTGAAGTGTTTGATTTAGAAACAACACCAAAGAAAAAGAAACCAAAATTTAAAGTAATGCCTAAACCAAAAGTACCAAAAATAACTATTACTGATTCTGATGAAGAAGAAGTAAAAAAAAAAGTTGATAAGTACTTAAAGAAAATTGAAAAAAAAAATGGTGATTTATTTATATCACTTAAAGACGCAAAATTACCATTTAGAAAAACTGGATATTCAAATCAATATGATAGATTTAAAGATTTATTAAAAAAAGTTAAAACTGAAAAAGAATTAGTTAAATTAAAAAAAGAAGCTAAAAAAATAGTTGATAAAAGATTTAGTAGAGAAAAAGATTAATTAATTTATTTTCTAGGACAAACACATCTATCGGGCCCTGTAGTTTTAGTTACTCTAAATTTTATTTTTTTTTTTGGTGCTGGTTTTGATGCTGGTGCTGGTGCTGGTGCTGGTGCTTTTCTTACTCTTTTTTTTCTTGGTGCTGGTTTTGATGCTGGTGCTGAAATCATTAAATTACCATCTTTTTTTTTTACAACTCTTTTTTTTCTTGGTGCTGATTTCTTTTTTGGTGCTGGTGGTGCTGATTTCTTTTTTGGTGCTGGTGGTGCTGATAATTTTTTATATTCTTTAATATCATATTCTATACTTCCGAACCTATAGTCATTTTTAGGAACATGGAATCCTTTAAATTTTTCAAATCTATCCTCAAAGTTTTTTTTTATTTGTTCTTTTTTCATTTTAGATACACCGCTTAGGGTTAAGTCTTCTCTAATATGTTTATTTAGTAAAACTAAATGTTTTCTCATAAGTGTAGTTGTTAAAGCCATTTTTATAGTTTAATAAAATAAAATAATTTTGAAAATTATTTTAAAATATTAAATTTTATTTTTTTATGTACACACCAAATATAAATTATTTCTTTGTTTTTTTTACCGCCCATTTGTTGTAATAAATCCATTTTTTCATCGCATGGAACACCACCATATTTTAAATAATCATCATACATATAATCACTAATATTAATACAAATATAACTTTTTTTATTTATTGATTTATTAATATGTTTAATTAATTTATTTATAAGTGG
>Ga0181420_1000479_pt1 | contig 15966 bp, 7 predicted proteins | sample 43SPOviralmetaG_FD_130145 | JGI IMG/M metagenome (GOLD analysis project Ga0181420, IMG submission 130145) | Marine viral communities from the oligotrophic San Pedro Time Series (SPOT) site, San Pedro Channel, CA, USA - 43 SPOT_SRF_2013-05-22 | ecosystem: Environmental > Aquatic > Marine > Strait... | reverse complement strand
CCAAGGGGGCGACACCCACGCCGAGGTTAATCCAACCGAGTCACAATCAATAACATTCAGAACAAATAACGGAATGGGAAATGATATGCGTTCTTTTGCACAATCACACGAAGAAATGGCAAACCCAGGATATTTTAGCGATTTAGTTGCATCATCAGCATTATTAATGAAAAAGAAAGCAGTAGAAGTAGTTGATGGTGGTTTAGTAGAAGGAGGAGAAGCAATTATAGATAAGGTTTTTCAATATGGTGGTATCCCTGGTTTAGCAATAATGAAAGAACCTTTAAAAGAAACATTACGAACTTATATTAAAACATCATCAACAAGTAGATATTCAAGACCTTTACAAGATGGGGAGGTGGATGGTTTTACTGCTAAAAGATTAAGTCATGCTTCTATTTATCCTTTTTTATCTATGGGTATAACTTTTTATTTAGGACATTTATCAGAAACATTCGCAATGCCCAGCTTTGATGGATTTAGTGGTGGATATGCAAGAGATTATATTATGAGTATTCTTACAATGTTAAATATGGGAGAGAAAGAGTCACAATATGCGATGTTTTCTCTCCAAGAACTTCCACCGAGTCTATTAAGTGCTTATAGGAAAAATAAAACACAAGTGACTCCTATTGATGATGACGAGCAACGAGAAATAATGAAATATGTAGCAAGTTTAGCGGAAAAATATAAGATGTTGTTTAATGAAGAACTATGGCATGCATTAGAAAGAGAACACGCTGGTGACACGTTGTTCCATGTATTAAGCAATTTACATAACCCCCACACTTTACATGAGATTGCACAAAGTATAGCAACTACAGACAGCATAATATATGATGTTATGAATAATGATGGGTTATTATTATCTTTAATTATTTTATTAGGGGAGAAATTGCGACCGCAATTTTTAAATAAAGAATTCGCTTTTTTACATCATTTAATAGAAGGGATAGTTTATTATGATAGAACTAATAGTCAGAATGGGGCTGTTATAAGAGCATCGCCAACATTAGAAGCAATGTTAGAAGGACAAAAAGGAGAAGAACCAGTACAATTATTACAAAAAAATAATGTTAATTATGTTATATTTAGAGGAACAGATTTTCAAAGTCCAGCGGATTTAGTTAGGAATGTTTTACAAAAGGGAGGTTCAGACTCTATACATAAAGACCCTTTATACAATGATACTTTAAGCAGAGGAAGAAAATTATTAAAGGTTGCTAAACAAAATGCGATCCGGACTGGGGGTGAGGTGGAAATCGTAGCATATTCAGTAGGTTCACACGATGCCTTATACTTATCATTAGGTAGTCCAACAACAAAGACAACTATATACCACCCATATTTTAGCAATAACCAAAGAACAACTAATTTAATGGCAGCCCTTAAAAGTGCGAATGCTAATGTAAGAGTTTTAACAACTCACGAAGACCCTATTTCAAGACCAGGATTATCATATTATCAAGATTTTTTAAATGTAGGTTATAGAAAAAAAAGCAAGTTTTTTAATGCCCACGCATTAGAAAATCATTATGGATAATTTTTTTTTTTTTTTTAATATTTTTATATAGGCTACTACTATAATGAGTGAGATTTCCCATTTATCTTTATCTTCAAGCAGTTTATACAATTCTTCTATTGCCGGTCAATCATCGGACAAAGACGAATACATATATTCAATGCCAAAATCATCATGCAATAAGTTCCCTGATAGATTCCATATTCAAAAAATAAATAATTGCGATTGGGATTCCACCACATCGGTAGAAATCGCCTCGTATGGAATACTTCGTCGCCTAATAGTTAAGTTTGAAATTCAAATCAAAGGCACTAATGTTGGTTCAACTGGCGGTGCTGATGACCGACCACCCCTAATTGCTCGTGGTCTTTTTGCTCGTATGATTAAACGTGCTGACCTAATGAACTCCTCAAGAGTCATCCTCTCTCTTTTTGATGATGTTATACAATACCTCGTATATCAGATGCCGGAAGAAAAATCAAAAGCATACCGCCTCGCCGGTTTAGACAATACCCTCTTTGGTGCTGGTCTTAATATGCACTACACCGACCACTCTTACCACAATCTCGCATCCTCAATTAACTCAGCAACTGGTGCTACCAACACGTGGCAAAAATCCATTTTTGTATTTTGCCCACTTCCATTTAGTTGTTTTGAAATGGGTGGTGCTGGTCATCCAAGTAAGTCGTGTTTAGACACAAGATTTTTAGAACGTCTTTCCGTATCGCTTACTATCGGCAAAAAAGACGACTGCGTATATTATCGTGATGGTGACAAATACACCGGAACAACTGGTGAAGTCAACATCAAGAACGCTTGGTTATTGTCTGATTTTGATATTATAAAACAGAGCGAATTAGACCAAATTGAAAAGGCGAATTTTGCTACATCCTCACCTCTCGCCCAAGTATTTTCCAACTGGGAAAAAGTAGATCATGCCTTCACCGCAACCGGTACTGCAACTCTTAATGCCGCCGGATTTTATGAGACAACTATGAATCTCTATAATACTCAATTAGTTCACTCAATGGTCGTGGTTTTGCGTAAAGTGCCAAATATCACAGACACCAAAGCAATCGCATTATTATGCTCCGGTGCCGGCGTTTTTCCTAAAACTTCCAATTTAACACAAGGAACACCCACTGACTGCTCGGTGTACGGAAACGACTTTAAAACCATTCACGAGTTAGAACTATCAAGTTCCGGTCGCACTCTCTATAAAGCTGGTTCAGACATAGAGGCATTAGCACTAACAAATAATGAAGGTGCTGGTAATCCTTGGTTTGATTTAGCAGAATCATCACTCGGTGGCACTTTTACAGCAACCACCGCAAACGGCGGAGCAGCCCACGCCAACGCAACCGGTCAACAGAGTATCGGTCTTGGTGTCCTTGAACGTGCCTCCATGGTAGATATTAACGGAGCATCTAAATGTAATTTTTATGTAATCCCATTCTGTAATGATTGCTACAAAACCAACGGCATCAACGGAGCATTAGCGATGAAAAATCTTAACAGCGTCACCCTCCGAGTTAAGACAAGACACGTTGACGGAAAGAACTATGTTCTATCATGCTATGTTCGTTATTATCAAGCGATTGCTACTGAAAGCAACAGCGGAAGAATCCAAGTTAGTATTAGTAATTAATCGCCTAATGAATTTATTAACAAAATTAAAATCTATAATATATATAATGATATTAGGATTACAATTAGATATAAAAAAATATATTAACGAGTTTATTTATTATGACGACTTAACGATGGAATATTTTAAGTTCCTTCACAAAGCGTCTTTTGTACTGGTAAGGAGAGAAATAGAATTTATAAAACTATGCTTTGATAATAATATGGATATGTATGATAATAGTTGGCGACCAGGTTATACAATAGCGTGGTTCTCATTTTCACATTATGCATTATTCTATAAAGATTATTAAAAATCCACCTCACAATTAAATACATTTTCATCTTTTTTATTAGTATCTATACTATAAGCACTTATTTTTGTTTCAAAAAAATTACCTTTTGATTGGAGAGAAATAAGTTCCATAAACGAAAAAGGGTTAGTTTTATTGTAATATTTTTTATTACCTAATTGGACTAACAACCTATCGGCAACGAACTCAATATAATCAGACATTAAATTTTGGTTCATACCTATTAATTTACAAGGCAAAGCTACACATATAAATTCTTTTTCTATTTCCACGGCGTCTTTAACAATATCTAATATAATTTTTTTGTCTAATTTATTCTTTAATTTAGAATATATTAAACATGCTAAATCAGTATGCATCCCCTCATCACGAGAGATTAACTCGTTGGAGAATGTTAATCCAGGCATTAAACCTCTTTTTTTTAACCAATATATTGCACAAAAGGATCCGGAAAAGAAAATACCTTCAACACACGCAAACGCCACTAACCTCTGAGAGAAAGAGGCGTCGGACTTAATCCATTTTAACGCCCATCTTTGTTTTCTCTCTATACAAGGAAACGCTTTAATACTATTAAACAATTTCTTTTTAGTTTCTTCATCTTTAATATATGTATCAATAAGGAGAGAATAAGTTTCAGAATGTATCCCTTCTATAAATAACTGAACGGCGTAGGCACATGTTAATTCAGCAGCCTTAACCTCTTTTAAAAATCTAACACCTATATTATCCATAACAATACCATCCGCCCCAGCAAAAAAACCTAATATCATTTTTATAAAATATTTTTCGTCTTTTGTTAAACTTTCATAATCATCCCTATCCCTTTTAAAATCAATCTCCTCGGCAGTCCAAAAACATCCAACCATTTTTTTATATAACTCCCACACATCGTTATGTTTAATTGGAAAAAGAGAGAATCGTTCTTCGTTTTCTTCTAAAAGAGGTTCAGTCATTTAGTCATTCTTATTATTATAATAATCCACAATTCTTTTTTTTGCTTTTTCAAAATGGTCTGCATTCATTTCCATACCTATAAAGTCCACATTTTGGTCTATACAAGCGATACCACACGACCCACTACCCATACAAAAATCAAGGCAAGTATCGCCATCAGTAGCCCAATATTTTAATATATGTTTTAGGAGAAATTGCGGTTTCTCTGTTATATTTTTAATAATTTTATTCCTACATACATTACCACATTTAACAACATTCAAAGGCAAACGTGGTTCGTACGCTAATGCTTTATTCCTATCCATTCCGTCCATGGCTGCTCCGACACAATTATCAGAGTTTATTATAGATTGTTTTTTATCTTCTAAATAATTTAAGGGTAAGTTAGGATGCCAATAATTACCTCGCTTTTTAGAAACAAAAGGTGCAACGCCATCACCTTTAACAACCTCGTTCTCTGTTTCTTCCCCTTCTTCAAAAACATTTAAAGGCAGACGTGGGTCAAAAACATTACCTCGTTTATAAAATTTACCTGGGGCTACTCCGCCATAACTTTTAGGTTCTTCAACAACATTTAAAGGAAGTTTAGGTTCATATTTAGTTTTAACCTCTTTTGGGGGTCTTTTCATAACCCCTTTGTCGCTTTCTCCCTTTTCAATAACATTTAAAGGTAATTTAGGTTTATAACAAACTTTAACTTGGTTATTTTCTTTTTTACCACCGATAAACTTTGCTATATTATGATAAGTCCTTTGCGATACTATTTTATGATGTTTTAAATAATGGTAAGGCGGTAATTTTTTATAAAAAACTAAAACATATTCTGTGCAGACACCAAATCTTTTACGAGAGAGAAGTGGTGTTGTTGTCCTGTTTTTGTTCCAAACGATTTCATACCTAAAATATTTAGGCTGCGAATTTACTAAATGAATACAAAATTTAAAATCACCAAATAAAAAAATAGGGGCATTAATTTTGCAGACACGCCATAATTCTTTCCATAACTTTTTTAAATCAATAGGTAAATCCCATTTCAAATAACCAGGAAGGCGATGATAAGGTGGGTCAGCCAACACTATATCAATACTATTATCTGATATATCTTTTAATAATTCTAAACAATCACCCTTAAATAAATTAAATTTCATTATATATAGTTGTTTTATTTTATTTTAAATTATATAACTCTTTAATTAATTTAGGCGGAATTCTATACCTTAATAATCTATTCGCACCTCCGCCAATATTTCTCCCAAATCTGTCCGCCCCTTTTGCTCCTCCTAACGACTTAATATGCTTTTTATATTTACTTAACCTTTTTCTCTGTTTTGAATTACCAAATGAACTCTTATGGAATGTTTCTTTTTCATAAGTGACCATATTGCCACATTTACCACTCCTATCGCATAATTTAGGTATGAATGTTGTTATATTAGTCCAAAAGCGAGTCCTTTTTCTATAACCCCAGTCACTATACATACAATAATCACAATCAAAATATTTATAATCATCTAATATACCTCTCTTTTTTAATATAGATGTCTGAGGGTTTTCTATTGCCCATATTAAATTAGGGTTGCCTTTTAAAAAGTATTCTATAATTTCAATACACTTTTTAACCCATCCATCCGCTTTTTCTAAATTAGATTGGTGTATTTCTTCCGTATAAAGATATTTAAACCCAGTCGCTTTAAAGTTTTCATCGTATTCTTTTTTATAACGACCAATCCACGGACGTTGTAATAACGAATAAAATACACAAGGAGGACTGCAATGGATAATACTAAAATAATCTTTTGGATATTGTTTATAATTAAAAGTCATTATATCTTCCTTATGTGTTGGTATTAACTTTCCATTATAATCATTTATATCTAACGATATAACATTATAACCAAAATCAACTAAAACCTTTCCGACGCTCTGACTGCCACTAAATAATTCTAATGCATTTAATTTTTTAGTCGCCATTTTATATATATTATTTTATATAAAATAATATTTCAATTTTTTCCTTTCAATTTATTTCTTATATTAAATAAAATTATAATGAAGGTTATTTTTAAAAAAAGTACTAACGCAAAAAAAAAGATGATGGCGATATTTTATGAACAAGGCAAAGATGGAAAATTAAAGAAAAAAAAGACGACCCATTTTGGAGCAAGTGGTTATGATGATTATACAAAAACAAAAAATAAAGAACAACGAGCAAGATATATTAAAAGACACACCAACAAGAGAGAAAACCACTCTAATTACATGTCTGCCGGATCTTTATCTCGTCATATATTATGGGGCAATTCAACCTCAATACAAAGTAATATATCAGCATTTAAAAGTCGTTTTAATTTATCGTAAGCTGCAAAAACGCCCAAGCCGGAAAAAATAATATTTTAATTAATTATTTTGTTTTAATATATAAATGAAATATAAAACAAAACCAAAACCAAAACGACCCACAAAACCAAAAAAAGGACATAAAAAAGGAAAAAAAAGTTGTTAAACTTTATATTTTTTAGCATTTTTGTCGTTTTCTCCCTTTTTTTTAGATTTTATCCTCCCTCATCATTAAATTATTTTCTAAAACACTAATGCATTTTGAATGCTTTTTTGTCGTTAAATGTTTTTTATAATAATTAAAACTAACCTCGCAACCGCAACGGCATTTAATAGGTTTTTTAATTTTTTTTTAGTTGCCTTTTTCTCATCTCTGACTCTGATTGCTTTTTGCTCCGCAGTTTCGTCTGGGAGAAATGTCATTCCGTGAATAACTGCTGGGATTTTATAACACATATAACAGCAGTCTGGGATATTGCTTAATTCCCCAGTGGATGCTTTTATAAACTTAATACGCCTCGGTGGCATACAAATTTTAATTTCTCCGTTGTTAAATATTTTTCTAATATATTGTGTGCTTATTTTTTGCAATGTCACAAGCAATATAAATGGCACATCCCTTTTTTTTAATTCGGTTAAAACTTCTTTCATAATAGAATATGGTGGGTTAGTCACAATTGTATAAGGATGTTTTGTTTTAGGTGCGTTTTTAAAAAAGTCCTCGTTTTTGTGATAAACTATAAAACCCATATCAGTTAATAAGTCACCGCTTTTGCCGTCGCAATAAAATGGTTCATATATTCTTTGCGTTGGAATAATATGTCGGATATATTCCCACGCCACTTGGGGTGTGACATAATTATCCTCGGTTGTCGTGCCGATTGAGAATTTTGTCTCTTTTTTTGCGACCTTTTTTGCTGTGCTGTTTTGATAGAGTGCCATAGTTTTTTTTGTTTTTGCTTTTTTGTTTTGCTTTTGGTTAATTATAATTAGCGAAAATTATAAGTCAATTTTTTCAAAACAATTAAGTTTTTTTTGTTGGGGTCATTGTTATGGATTTTTCAAACACAATTTATTTCTAACTAAATAAAAAATATTTAAAGATAGAGAATAAAATAATTAAAAATAATTAAAGCAAAAGCAAAATCGCCTCATATTAAGCGACTATTTATTTATATTATTCGCCTCGTATTAAGCGATAAAGTGGTAATATTTAATTTAAAATATATATTTTAAATTAAATATTACCACTTTATCGCTTAATACGAGGCGAATAATATAAATAAATAGTCGCTTAATATGAGGCGATTTTGCTTTTGCTTTAATTATTTTTAATTATTTTATTCTCTATCTTTAAATATTTTTTATTTAGTTAGAAATAAATTGTGTTTGAAAAATCCATAACAATGACCCCAACAAAAAAAACTTAATTGTTTTGAAAAAATTGACTTATAATTTTCGCTAATTATAATTAACCAAAAGCAAAACAAAAAAGCAAAAACAAAAAAAACTATGGCACTCTATCAAAACAGCACAGCAAAAAAGGTCGCAAAAAAAGAGACAAAATTCTCAATCGGCACGACAACCGAGGATAATTATGTCACACCCCAAGTGGCGTGGGAATATATCCGACATATTATTCCAACGCAAAGAATATATGAACCATTTTATTGCGACGGCAAAAGCGGTGACTTATTAACTGATATGGGTTTTATAGTTTATCACAAAAACGAGGACTTTTTTAAAAACGCACCTAAAACAAAACATCCTTATACAATTGTGACTAACCCACCATATTCTATTATGAAAGAAGTTTTAACCGAATTAAAAAAAAGGGATGTGCCATTTATATTGCTTGTGACATTGCAAAAAATAAGCACACAATATATTAGAAAAATATTTAACAACGGAGAAATTAAAATTTGTATGCCACCGAGGCGTATTAAGTTTATAAAAGCATCCACTGGGGAATTAAGCAATATCCCAGACTGCTGTTATATGTGTTATAAAATCCCAGCAGTTATTCACGGAATGACATTTCTCCCAGACGAAACTGCGGAGCAAAAAGCAATCAGAGTCAGAGATGAGAAAAAGGCAACTAAAAAAAAATTAAAAAACCTATTAAATGCCGTTGCGGTTGCGAGGTTAGTTTTAATTATTATAAAAAACATTTAACGACAAAAAAGCATTCAAAATGCATTAGTGTTTTAGAAAATAATTTAATGATGAGGGAGGATAAAATCTAAAAAAAAGGGAGAAAACGACAAAAATGCTAAAAAATATAAAGTTTAACAACTTTTTTTTCCTTTTTTATGTCCTTTTTTTGGTTTTGTGGGTCGTTTTGGTTTTGGTTTTGTTTTATATTTCATTTATATATTAAAACAAAATAATTAATTAAAATATTATTTTTTCCGGCTTGGGCGTTTTTGCAGCTTACGATAAATTAAAACGACTTTTAAATGCTGATATATTACTTTGTATTGAGGTTGAATTGCCCCATAATATATGACGAGATAAAGATCCGGCAGACATGTAATTAGAGTGGTTTTCTCTCTTGTTGGTGTGTCTTTTAATATATCTTGCTCGTTGTTCTTTATTTTTTGTTTTTGTATAATCATCATAACCACTTGCTCCAAAATGGGTCGTCTTTTTTTTCTTTAATTTTCCATCTTTGCCTTGTTCATAAAATATCGCCATCATCTTTTTTTTTGCGTTAGTACTTTTTTTAAAAATAACCTTCATTATAATTTTATTTAATATAAGAAATAAATTGAAAGGAAAAAATTGAAATATTATTTTATATAAAATAATATATATAAAATGGCGACTAAAAAATTAAATGCATTAGAATTATTTAGTGGCAGTCAGAGCGTCGGAAAGGTTTTAGTTGATTTTGGTTATAATGTTATATCGTTAGATATAAATGATTATAATGGAAAGTTAATACCAACACATAAGGAAGATATAATGACTTTTAATTATAAACAATATCCAAAAGATTATTTTAGTATTATCCATTGCAGTCCTCCTTGTGTATTTTATTCGTTATTACAACGTCCGTGGATTGGTCGTTATAAAAAAGAATACGATGAAAACTTTAAAGCGACTGGGTTTAAATATCTTTATACGGAAGAAATACACCAATCTAATTTAGAAAAAGCGGATGGATGGGTTAAAAAGTGTATTGAAATTATAGAATACTTTTTAAAAGGCAACCCTAATTTAATATGGGCAATAGAAAACCCTCAGACATCTATATTAAAAAAGAGAGGTATATTAGATGATTATAAATATTTTGATTGTGATTATTGTATGTATAGTGACTGGGGTTATAGAAAAAGGACTCGCTTTTGGACTAATATAACAACATTCATACCTAAATTATGCGATAGGAGTGGTAAATGTGGCAATATGGTCACTTATGAAAAAGAAACATTCCATAAGAGTTCATTTGGTAATTCAAAACAGAGAAAAAGGTTAAGTAAATATAAAAAGCATATTAAGTCGTTAGGAGGAGCAAAAGGGGCGGACAGATTTGGGAGAAATATTGGCGGAGGTGCGAATAGATTATTAAGGTATAGAATTCCGCCTAAATTAATTAAAGAGTTATATAATTTAAAATAAAATAAAACAACTATATATAATGAAATTTAATTTATTTAAGGGTGATTGTTTAGAATTATTAAAAGATATATCAGATAATAGTATTGATATAGTGTTGGCTGACCCACCTTATCATCGCCTTCCTGGTTATTTGAAATGGGATTTACCTATTGATTTAAAAAAGTTATGGAAAGAATTATGGCGTGTCTGCAAAATTAATGCCCCTATTTTTTTATTTGGTGATTTTAAATTTTGTATTCATTTAGTAAATTCGCAGCCTAAATATTTTAGGTATGAAATCGTTTGGAACAAAAACAGGACAACAACACCACTTCTCTCTCGTAAAAGATTTGGTGTCTGCACAGAATATGTTTTAGTTTTTTATAAAAAATTACCGCCTTACCATTATTTAAAACATCATAAAATAGTATCGCAAAGGACTTATCATAATATAGCAAAGTTTATCGGTGGTAAAAAAGAAAATAACCAAGTTAAAGTTTGTTATAAACCTAAATTACCTTTAAATGTTATTGAAAAGGGAGAAAGCGACAAAGGGGTTATGAAAAGACCCCCAAAAGAGGTTAAAACTAAATATGAACCTAAACTTCCTTTAAATGTTGTTGAAGAACCTAAAAGTTATGGCGGAGTAGCCCCAGGTAAATTTTATAAACGAGGTAATGTTTTTGACCCACGTCTGCCTTTAAATGTTTTTGAAGAAGGGGAAGAAACAGAGAACGAGGTTGTTAAAGGTGATGGCGTTGCACCTTTTGTTTCTAAAAAGCGAGGTAATTATTGGCATCCTAACTTACCCTTAAATTATTTAGAAGATAAAAAACAATCTATAATAAACTCTGATAATTGTGTCGGAGCAGCCATGGACGGAATGGATAGGAATAAAGCATTAGCGTACGAACCACGTTTGCCTTTGAATGTTGTTAAATGTGGTAATGTATGTAGGAATAAAATTATTAAAAATATAACAGAGAAACCGCAATTTCTCCTAAAACATATATTAAAATATTGGGCTACTGATGGCGATACTTGCCTTGATTTTTGTATGGGTAGTGGGTCGTGTGGTATCGCTTGTATAGACCAAAATGTGGACTTTATAGGTATGGAAATGAATGCAGACCATTTTGAAAAAGCAAAAAAAAGAATTGTGGATTATTATAATAATAAGAATGACTAAATGACTGAACCTCTTTTAGAAGAAAACGAAGAACGATTCTCTCTTTTTCCAATTAAACATAACGATGTGTGGGAGTTATATAAAAAAATGGTTGGATGTTTTTGGACTGCCGAGGAGATTGATTTTAAAAGGGATAGGGATGATTATGAAAGTTTAACAAAAGACGAAAAATATTTTATAAAAATGATATTAGGTTTTTTTGCTGGGGCGGATGGTATTGTTATGGATAATATAGGTGTTAGATTTTTAAAAGAGGTTAAGGCTGCTGAATTAACATGTGCCTACGCCGTTCAGTTATTTATAGAAGGGATACATTCTGAAACTTATTCTCTCCTTATTGATACATATATTAAAGATGAAGAAACTAAAAAGAAATTGTTTAATAGTATTAAAGCGTTTCCTTGTATAGAGAGAAAACAAAGATGGGCGTTAAAATGGATTAAGTCCGACGCCTCTTTCTCTCAGAGGTTAGTGGCGTTTGCGTGTGTTGAAGGTATTTTCTTTTCCGGATCCTTTTGTGCAATATATTGGTTAAAAAAAAGAGGTTTAATGCCTGGATTAACATTCTCCAACGAGTTAATCTCTCGTGATGAGGGGATGCATACTGATTTAGCATGTTTAATATATTCTAAATTAAAGAATAAATTAGACAAAAAAATTATATTAGATATTGTTAAAGACGCCGTGGAAATAGAAAAAGAATTTATATGTGTAGCTTTGCCTTGTAAATTAATAGGTATGAACCAAAATTTAATGTCTGATTATATTGAGTTCGTTGCCGATAGGTTGTTAGTCCAATTAGGTAATAAAAAATATTACAATAAAACTAACCCTTTTTCGTTTATGGAACTTATTTCTCTCCAATCAAAAGGTAATTTTTTTGAAACAAAAATAAGTGCTTATAGTATAGATACTAATAAAAAAGATGAAAATGTATTTAATTGTGAGGTGGATTTTTAATAATCTTTATAGAATAATGCATAATGTGAAAATGAGAACCACGCTATTGTATAACCTGGTCGCCAACTATTATCATACATATCCATATTATTATCAAAGCATAGTTTTATAAATTCTATTTCTCTCCTTACCAGTACAAAAGACGCTTTGTGAAGGAACTTAAAATATTCCATCGTTAAGTCGTCATAATAAATAAACTCGTTAATATATTTTTTTATATCTAATTGTAATCCTAATATCATTATATATATTATAGATTTTAATTTTGTTAATAAATTCATTAGGCGATTAATTACTAATACTAACTTGGATTCTTCCGCTGTTGCTTTCAGTAGCAATCGCTTGATAATAACGAACATAGCATGATAGAACATAGTTCTTTCCGTCAACGTGTCTTGTCTTAACTCGGAGGGTGACGCTGTTAAGATTTTTCATCGCTAATGCTCCGTTGATGCCGTTGGTTTTGTAGCAATCATTACAGAATGGGATTACATAAAAATTACATTTAGATGCTCCGTTAATATCTACCATGGAGGCACGTTCAAGGACACCAAGACCGATACTCTGTTGACCGGTTGCGTTGGCGTGGGCTGCTCCGCCGTTTGCGGTGGTTGCTGTAAAAGTGCCACCGAGTGATGATTCTGCTAAATCAAACCAAGGATTACCAGCACCTTCATTATTTGTTAGTGCTAATGCCTCTATGTCTGAACCAGCTTTATAGAGAGTGCGACCGGAACTTGATAGTTCTAACTCGTGAATGGTTTTAAAGTCGTTTCCGTACACCGAGCAGTCAGTGGGTGTTCCTTGTGTTAAATTGGAAGTTTTAGGAAAAACGCCGGCACCGGAGCATAATAATGCGATTGCTTTGGTGTCTGTGATATTTGGCACTTTACGCAAAACCACGACCATTGAGTGAACTAATTGAGTATTATAGAGATTCATAGTTGTCTCATAAAATCCGGCGGCATTAAGAGTTGCAGTACCGGTTGCGGTGAAGGCATGATCTACTTTTTCCCAGTTGGAAAATACTTGGGCGAGAGGTGAGGATGTAGCAAAATTCGCCTTTTCAATTTGGTCTAATTCGCTCTGTTTTATAATATCAAAATCAGACAATAACCAAGCGTTCTTGATGTTGACTTCACCAGTTGTTCCGGTGTATTTGTCACCATCACGATAATATACGCAGTCGTCTTTTTTGCCGATAGTAAGCGATACGGAAAGACGTTCTAAAAATCTTGTGTCTAAACACGACTTACTTGGATGACCAGCACCACCCATTTCAAAACAACTAAATGGAAGTGGGCAAAATACAAAAATGGATTTTTGCCACGTGTTGGTAGCACCAGTTGCTGAGTTAATTGAGGATGCGAGATTGTGGTAAGAGTGGTCGGTGTAGTGCATATTAAGACCAGCACCAAAGAGGGTATTGTCTAAACCGGCGAGGCGGTATGCTTTTGATTTTTCTTCCGGCATCTGATATACGAGGTATTGTATAACATCATCAAAAAGAGAGAGGATGACTCTTGAGGAGTTCATTAGGTCAGCACGTTTAATCATACGAGCAAAAAGACCACGAGCAATTAGGGGTGGTCGGTCATCAGCACCGCCAGTTGAACCAACATTAGTGCCTTTGATTTGAATTTCAAACTTAACTATTAGGCGACGAAGTATTCCATACGAGGCGATTTCTACCGATGTGGTGGAATCCCAATCGCAATTATTTATTTTTTGAATATGGAATCTATCAGGGAACTTATTGCATGATGATTTTGGCATTGAATATATGTATTCGTCTTTGTCCGATGATTGACCGGCAATAGAAGAATTGTATAAACTGCTTGAAGATAAAGATAAATGGGAAATCTCACTCATTATAGTAGTAGCCTATATAAAAATATTAAAAAAAAAAAAAAAATTATCCATAATGATTTTCTAATGCGTGGGCATTAAAAAACTTGCTTTTTTTTCTATAACCTACATTTAAAAAATCTTGATAATATGATAATCCTGGTCTTGAAATAGGGTCTTCGTGAGTTGTTAAAACTCTTACATTAGCATTCGCACTTTTAAGGGCTGCCATTAAATTAGTTGTTCTTTGGTTATTGCTAAAATATGGGTGGTATATAGTTGTCTTTGTTGTTGGACTACCTAATGATAAGTATAAGGCATCGTGTGAACCTACTGAATATGCTACGATTTCCACCTCACCCCCAGTCCGGATCGCATTTTGTTTAGCAACCTTTAATAATTTTCTTCCTCTGCTTAAAGTATCATTGTATAAAGGGTCTTTATGTATAGAGTCTGAACCTCCCTTTTGTAAAACATTCCTAACTAAATCCGCTGGACTTTGAAAATCTGTTCCTCTAAATATAACATAATTAACATTATTTTTTTGTAATAATTGTACTGGTTCTTCTCCTTTTTGTCCTTCTAACATTGCTTCTAATGTTGGCGATGCTCTTATAACAGCCCCATTCTGACTATTAGTTCTATCATAATAAACTATCCCTTCTATTAAATGATGTAAAAAAGCGAATTCTTTATTTAAAAATTGCGGTCGCAATTTCTCCCCTAATAAAATAATTAAAGATAATAATAACCCATCATTATTCATAACATCATATATTATGCTGTCTGTAGTTGCTATACTTTGTGCAATCTCATGTAAAGTGTGGGGGTTATGTAAATTGCTTAATACATGGAACAACGTGTCACCAGCGTGTTCTCTTTCTAATGCATGCCATAGTTCTTCATTAAACAACATCTTATATTTTTCCGCTAAACTTGCTACATATTTCATTATTTCTCGTTGCTCGTCATCATCAATAGGAGTCACTTGTGTTTTATTTTTCCTATAAGCACTTAATAGACTCGGTGGAAGTTCTTGGAGAGAAAACATCGCATATTGTGACTCTTTCTCTCCCATATTTAACATTGTAAGAATACTCATAATATAATCTCTTGCATATCCACCACTAAATCCATCAAAGCTGGGCATTGCGAATGTTTCTGATAAATGTCCTAAATAAAAAGTTATACCCATAGATAAAAAAGGATAAATAGAAGCATGACTTAATCTTTTAGCAGTAAAACCATCCACCTCCCCATCTTGTAAAGGTCTTGAATATCTACTTGTTGATGATGTTTTAATATAAGTTCGTAATGTTTCTTTTAAAGGTTCTTTCATTATTGCTAAACCAGGGATACCACCATATTGAAAAACCTTATCTATAATTGCTTCTCCTCCTTCTACTAAACCACCATCAACTACTTCTACTGCTTTCTTTTTCATTAATAATGCTGATGATGCAACTAAATCGCTAAAATATCCTGGGTTTGCCATTTCTTCGTGTGATTGTGCAAAAGAACGCATATCATTTCCCATTCCGTTATTTGTTCTGAATGTTATTGATTGTGACTCGGTTGGATTAACCTCGGCGTGGGTGTCGCCCCCTTGG
>Ga0181420_1000478_pt1 | contig 15974 bp, 17 predicted proteins | sample 43SPOviralmetaG_FD_130145 | JGI IMG/M metagenome (GOLD analysis project Ga0181420, IMG submission 130145) | Marine viral communities from the oligotrophic San Pedro Time Series (SPOT) site, San Pedro Channel, CA, USA - 43 SPOT_SRF_2013-05-22 | ecosystem: Environmental > Aquatic > Marine > Strait... | reverse complement strand
TGCTGGGTGGTATAGTTTTACTGGCCGCATTGATTCATTGGAAGAAGTAGTACAAGGATTTGCAGAAGCAAGTGATATAGAAATTGTAACCAATAACTTTGAAAATATTGATGAAGAATTAAAGTATCTACGAGAAAAGGTAGATGCACTAAAAACACCAAAAGTGAAATCATACGATGGTGATATAATTAAACTACAGAATGAGATTGATAAACTCAAAGGTGAAATCTCAAGATTAGAGGAATTATTAAAAGACCCATTATCTGATTTTAAATAAGGAGTATTTATGAAATATTTAGTATCGTTATTGTTTCTTGGAGTTGTATTTTCACAAGATGCACACATGACACCTGAGGAATATGATAAGGCTGTTATGAAACAAGAACAACGAGAAAACGATATTCGTATCCAAGAAGAAAATAAAAGATGGAAAGAAGATAGAGTTTGGTTATCGGATATTCAACATAGAAAGATTCGTATGAAACATAAAGTAGGAGTTCATAAGAATAAACACGAACAACGAAAGAAGTTCAAACGAAAAGTAAAACAAAGACGACTAATTAACTTCCTTATGGGGATAGTGGTTGGTTATCATATAGGAGTAAAGTAATGAAAAAACTATTACTATTATCGTTAATGGTTTTTATGGGATGTGCTGCATCAGTATCAACTGAACAATATGTTGGTGAGTATGAGAAACAGAAATCTCTTGATGAAGTTGAAATAACTAAGGTTGATAATCTTAAGATTTTGGATGTTAAGTTCAATAAAGAACTTGAAGATAGATATCCAGAACTTGGAGATAAACGAGTTGCATTTGGGTTAAACCAAGAACTTGCAAATGTAATTTCATTCATCGGTAGATTTAATCTTGTTGAGGGAGATAGAGATGTACAATTATCTATCATCAACGATTTAAAAGCCAACGACGCAAAAATACAAAAAACAAAGTATACTGCATATGTAACTATTTATGATTTTGCTGTTAACTTAAAAGAAGATATCAAGGCTGGTAAAGTTCAAACAATAAACGAAACTATTGTTGGTATTCAAGTTAAAGTAATCAATAATGAAAATACATTATATGTAGTTGGAAGTGGACAAGGAAGAGCCTCTACCATAGGACAAGGATTTTTAAAGAATCCTAATATGGAATGGAATCAATCTTCTTTGAGTTCTGCATCTAATAAAGCAATGGAAACTGCAGTTGTCAATGTGATAAAGGCAATTGACCGAAAAGGTTGGTAGAATGTGTGGCAGAGGTTATTAGTATTATGTTTATTATTATGTAGTAATGCCTCTGCCCAAGGTTTTCTTTATAGTTATATTGACCCATGTAATCAGATAGTGGTTCGTGATAATTATAATCTTGAACCCACTAATGGTGGATTTTATGTTACATATTATAATAAATCAAAATTTTTTACATTTATACAGATAGCAGATGGAACATTGGAAGCATGGACTGAAGGTGTCTTCCGAGATTTTGAAGATTTATTTCCATGTGCAGTAAGGGTTGCAGAAGAAATATTATCGTCAGTTCTGGCAAGTAATGCTACAGAACAATTCACAAAACAAGATGTAAGTAATGATATAGGTGCCGTTAATTATGGTATTAAAACTTCACCAACCGTAGATAGTAGTTGGGTTACATCTTTTAATAGTATTTATACAAGAAATAGTTTTGATGGTAAGTCAAGGTATGATGGTAACTTTAGTTTTACTGATGATTTCAGTAGATTTAATGCATCATATGGTCAAGGAATAAACTTTCTTGCAAAAAAACAAAATCAAGTGATAAGTGCATCAGGTGTTTTCTTTCAAACATTTGAGGGTAGTGATTGGTTAGTATCAAGTTCATATGCAAAATCACTTGTTAAACAAAATTCAGAAGTTATTGTTTTAACTGCAGCATATGGAAGTGTTAGTGACCAAGCATTTGGTAATTTATCTGTATTATATGGTATGAGATTACCATTAGAATTATCGTTTGGTAAAGTAACACTTACTAATTATGTATCTTATACATTATTACGATATTATAAAGGATTAAATTCAGGAAAACAATATTTATTATTGAAGAGTCCTATTATCTTAATGCCTACTATCTCTTTTGATTTTCAATTGAGTCAGGCGTTTAAAGTTAACTTAGGATTCTCAATGGGATACAACACGGTTGTAAACGATTATGGAGAGAGAAATATAACATACTCTATAATGTTTGGAACTTACTTTTAGGAGAAGAAAATGAAAAAACTAATTATGATATTATTACTAATGGGATTTGGATATTCTCAAACTTTACCACAACCAAGTTTGGTGGGTGAAGACTTAGAATTTCCAACATTAAAAATATCACAATTTGTCAAAGTTGATGAATCGGTAGGTGTGGTTGATAATAGAGTTACTTTAGGTATCAAACAATTACTTGAAGAAGAATTTCAAAACACAAGATATAGATTAACTGAAGATGATAATGCAGATTTTACTGCCAATGTAGAGGTTCTTTATATTGGTAAACCAAATGAAGCATTTAGTATCGCAGGTCTATTCAATCGTAGGAATCAAAGTACAGAAGTTAGATTGTTAGTAAACTTAGTACAAAACAGAGAAGGTACACAAAGAAGTTATCGTGGAATTGGTGAAACAACTACACAAGTATCTGCTACTGGTTTACAAATACAAGAGGATGTGGAGTTTGGTAAGAGTGAGTTAGGTGGTTCGTTAAAAAAGGCTATCATCAATGCTCTTGAAAATATTGAATAGGTGTTCCATATGTTATTAAAACATTGGCCACAAAAAAGAAGAGAGTGGGTAATAGGTGGATTTCTAAACATTCTCTTTATTTTATGTATTATTGGAATTAGGTATTATTATGCTCAAGAAGAGATGGATTTCTTGAGAAAAGATTCTGCACGACAAGATGTGATGATTGGTGAATTACAAGATTCAGTAGATTTCTTAGTAAAACAAAATAACGATTTACTAAAAGATTTACACGACCATGATAAAACTCGTGGTATTGAAAATAAAAAATTAAAAGAACAGATGAGTGAGTTTCAAGTAGAACTTGATACAATAAAACAACAACTTTCTTCTAAAGTATCTATTTATGATAACATAAAGACATATTCAAATGGTTCAGGTGTTGTTCCATTTGAAAAAGAATTTGGTACTCAAGATAGTTACTTAAGAATTTTCGGTAGAACAGGAATCGCTATGGTAAATGATAGTATAGTTGATTCCGAAACCACTCTTGGATTTGATGGTAGTTTACAACAAGGTAAACCAACCATTGAAGAAGGTGAAGTAAAAGGTGAGTGGTATGCAGTAGTACCTGAACAACAATTTGAAGGTTTAAAGATGAATAGTAGAAGAAGTAATCCTTTTAAACTTAAACCACCAAGAAATCAAATTAGTGTTGGGCCGTTCGTGGGAATCACTTATGACCAAACGACAGGACTAACAGAACCTGTTGTAGGATTTGGAATAACCTACAACGCATTTAAAGTATGGGATTGGAGATAAAGATGCCAAATAGTGCAGCAAAAATAAGAAAACAAAAAAGACAAAAATTAAACGAAAAATGGAAACGAGAAGGTAGAACTGCTAACCAACATAAAAAGTGGAAAGCAAAAAATCCTGAAACACAAACAAATCGTTGGGGAAGATAATGATTAAATTACAAGATTTATTAGTAGAGAATCCAATATCAACAATGTCACCACCAAGAGAAAAGGGTGGGGTTATTGCATTTGGACACATTAACTATGGTAAGTTTTACCTAAAACCATTAGCGTCAGCAATGAAAGAATTATATACCATATGTAGAAAAGTAGATTATATTTCTACTGATTTTGATGATAGAGATTTATTAAAACCATTTCAAGAGTTAGGTGATTGGAAAAAACAAATAGTAGCTTTTGGTATTTTAACTTCTCTAAAAAAGTTAGAAAAGGGATTAAAAAATCCTGAGAAAAACTTTAAAGAACCAGACAGAGTAATAAATGCATTACCAAATGGTAAGGGTTTTCCAAAGTTATTTATGAGTAAGTTTAAAAAGGTAAGAAGTATTAGTCAAAATATTGAAAAATTTAACAAACAAAAAGTATCACAAGTATTTCCAAAAGCTAAACAATCAGATATTGGTAATCAAAAGATTGGTACATTTATGAATGATGATTATATTGGAACTAAAAGTAATATTTTAAAGTTAGTGAATAATAAATATGGATTTGATTTTAACTTAAGTGATACAGCAAGTTATGTTGAAAGAATGTCAAAATCTAAAAGTTCTAAACCAGTAGTGATAGGAAATGTTAAAAAATGATTAAATTAAAAGAGTTATTAGAACTTCGTAATATGAAGTATACAGAAAGTGTCAGACCTAAAGACCAAAAGAGAATGGACATGAGAACTTCCATCTTTGATGAAAATTTGGTATTACCAAAAAGACAACCACCTGAAAATGACTCATCAGTAACATTAAAAGAAATAAAATATCTTTCAAGTGTTAAACCAAATAAAATGTTTGCAGAGGCACATGATGATGTCATTGAAACATTTATGAATTTGATAGAAAAGAATGAATTAGACATATCAAAAAAACAACTTAAAAAAATTGTAAAAGAAAGTGTCAAGTTTATTATGGAGTTAAAATATCATTATAATCGTCCAAGACCATATCAAGTTGCAGAGTTTTATGATATGGATTTAAATGGTACTACATTAGATAGTATGAAAACACCAAGTTATCCAAGTGGACATGCAGTCCAAGGTTATTTACTTGGTGAGTATCTATCATATAAAGACCCATCTAACTCTGATGAATATTTAGGAAAGGGTTCTGATATCGCTGAATCAAGAATTATTGCAAAGGCACACTATCCATCCGATAAAACATATGGGAAAGAAGTTGCAAGAGTTTTATTCAGAGGTATGAAAAAATGATTAAACTAAAAAACTTACTAAAAGAAGATGTAAAAGTTCAAGTATCATCAAAAGATGATGGGTATATCTACAATTGGAAAGAAGAAATGGAAAAGGGTAAGTTTGACCCTAAAAATCCTACCGTTGTAGTGAGTGGATTGGGTTCATATAGTTTAGACATACTAAAAAAGAGTGTTTCATCTCAATTATCAGACTTATCAAAAAGATTAAAAGGTGGTTCTGAAATGGATGTTAATAATGTATATAGTATGTTAGTAAAGAACGATTCACTATTATATAAAGTAAAAGCTATAAAAGATGTTCAAGACGAATTAAAAACATCAATATGGAAACGAAGAATCACAATGTATAAGAGAAAAAAATGATACCTAAATTAACAGAAGTACATTTACTTATGGAAAGAACTGATTTATTATTTGTAGCTACTGAGTTAGTTAAATATTATAATTTAAAATCAAAAGTAAAATTTGGAACTTATGGTAAAGATGAGGGTGGTTATGATTGGACAAAAGATACTATATATTTAAACAAATTTTATCCAAAAGTTTCTGAGTATATTATTACCGTATTACATGAGATACATCATGCAAAACAAATTAAAAAATATGGTAGAAAAAAGTTTATTAAAAAATATCAACAAGCATCTAATATGGCAGATTTAGATGGAAAAGATAGATATTGGGCAAATAAATGGGAAAGAAAAGCTGAGAATTGGGCACAACAAGAATTTCGCAAAAAATGGAAAAATAAATTCTAATTTTTTATACTTTGTCTTATATATATTATTAACTTAAGTTATGTTAACATTAAAGGTTTTAAGAAAAATCCAACCTTATTTTTCTCTGAAATAAATACGCCTAATTGCTAAATAAAAATTACATTCTGAGAGATTTATAATATACTTATTAATAACTAAAGCATTAAAGCAAAAGCAATAAAGCAATTGCATAACTAAATTAGGTTTTATATGAAAACTCGTTCAGCAAAGAACAAAGGAAAACGGTTACAAAACTCAGTCCGAGATTTAATCTTAGAAAAATTCACACAATTAGAACCAGACGATGTTCGTTCAACTACTATGGGAGATTCAGGTGAAGATGTTTTATTATCACCAGCAGCTCGTAAATTATTCCCATTCTCAGTAGAGTGTAAAAATCAAGAAAAATTAAACATATGGAGTTCTCTTGAACAAGCAGAAACAAATGCAGGAGACCATAAACCATTATTGGTATTCAAGAGAAATAGAAGTAAAACATATATTGCATTAGAGATAAATGACTTATTGGATTTATTAGATGACTAAAATATTTGTTTTAGGTTATAATAAAACAGGTACTAAGAGTTTATCAGATGCATTATCAATACTTGGATTTAAACCCTATCATACAGGTGGTGGTGGACAATTACTTGAAGATGTATATCAGAACATGAAAGATAAAAAGAAACTATTATCTGATTATGATGAATATGATGTGTTCATTGATTATCCTATATATGACCCAATAGTATTTTCACACTTAGTTGATGATTATCCATGGGCAAAATATATTTCTTTGACAAGACCACTTGATGAATATGTGGATTCAGTACTAAGAGACAAAATAAAAAGATTAGATGATGGTATTGTTAATTCTTGGAATTGGTTAGGTGTTGGTGGTAAAGAAGTATTTGAAAATTATCCACAATATCAAAAAGATTGGTTAAAGGGTAAGACAGATTTCAAACATCAAAGTAATTTACTTTGGTTAAAAAAGAGAGTGAATCCAAAAAACATCCTACATATGGATTTATCAAAGGGTGATGGTTGGGAAGTATTATGTAAATTTCTAAAAAGGGAGATACCGAGTGTTCAGAAGTTCCCACATATTAAATGAAGCGAATATTAAGTCATTACAGATTGGTACACCACTTTATCTTAGTGATTATGTAAGTAATGATGTAAATGAGGGTGAGTTACTAACTTTTGATTGGATTTTATCTGAAGATAAAAAGTTATATTTGTTAGAAATAAATACAGACCTTGCACTTACTGATTTAATGTTATATGGAACTGCCGGAATAGACTTTGAACGAATAAAAAAACATTTGTGGGTTAAGGGTTATGAAAAAGTAAAATTAGTTATAAGAGAAGAAGATAAAGGGTTCAATCCAGAACCACAATTTATATCTAAACTTACAAAGGAATTACCACAATGTCAAGTAATTTATGCAAAATCAAGAGAAAATTTTTCAAAAGATGACGACACATATTATATAAAAAATTTACCCACAACAAAACATGGTGAGGGTTTGATTACTTTATCAAGATATAAGAATCTATTCAGAGACTTTCTAAAAACTACACCTTATTATGATTATATGCCTAAATGTCAATATGATGATAGTGATTATTGTGAAGAATATATCAAACCATATACAGACGAGTATGGGAATCCAATAGTATTGAAGTGTCTATTTTTGATGGATAAGTTAGGAATGATATCTATTAGACCACAAAGTTCAAATATAAGTTATTCAGAAATTATTAATTTAGTTGGTAATCCAACACATGTAAATAAAAATCCTAAGTTAGACAATATGTTTGAAATGAAATTTGAAAATAGTACATTTGTAAGGAGTGGGATATGGGCTCAAGTAGGTGGTGAGACAAAAGTAGAGATAATTGAATCTTCAACTTTTGTAATTGATAAACCAATACGACAAGTAAAGATAGGTGATAGGGTAAAAGTAAGTACAATAAAAGAATTAGTGGGACATCACTATCCAACACCTGCAGAACCTTTTATATTAAATAAAGTGAATGATGATACAATAGTTAATATAAACAGACCATGGATAGATTATAAAGAAAAACAACATAATGATTTATACGATTATGGAAAAGTAAGTAATATCCATCAGTATAATTTTAAAACTTGGGTTGAGATAAATAATATTATGTTTTCACCAATTGAGTTTATATATATTAATAGAGACGATGAATTCCAATTTGTAAAAACTACAGATGTAAAAGTTGGAGATAGGTTTTTAGACAATCCAATAACACATGTAGAATTACATGAGGAACCTATGTCTTTTTATGGATTACAAATTGAAGGTTATGACAATTACTATTTGGAGAATACTATTATAACAACAACACATCATTTACCAAAACCATGAGTGTAATAACTAAATTAGAAGACGGCACAGAAGTAGATGATACTTTCGTAACGAGTATTGATAACATTATGATATTAAAAGATATGATAGGTGATGATAAAGTATTTGATAAGAATCGTGAATTTACAGAGTATGGAATGAAAAAATTAAAAAGGTTACGAAAGAAGTGGTGTAGAGAAAATCAACACCAAAATTATAATAATACTGATTATGCAAAGTAATGGAGAATAATTGAGTCAATTAGTTATAAACATATTAGACAAAGCACTAAAATCAAAGGGACAATCTCTTAAGAAAACCAATGAATATATGTATTGGAGTCCTTTTATATCACATCACAAACCTAAGTTACAAGTAAATATACAAACAGGTAAGTGGCATTGTTGGGTAAGTAATCAAGGTGGACACAACTTATTCCAATTGTTAAAACAGGTGGGTGCACCAAGAGAATTATTTAAAGAATTAAGCGATAGTATCGGTGGTACATTCTATTCATCAGATAAAAAAGAAACCAAACAAACAATACTAAATCTTCCAAAGGAAGCCAAACCATTATGGAATGGTGGTGATTCACTTCAGAAACTACACGCACTGAAGTTCGTCATGGAAAGAGGATTAGAGATGAGTGATATCATCAGATATAATCTACACTATTGTTTGAATGGACAATATCAAAATAGAATAATTATACCAAGTTATGATTCAGATGGTATATTGAATTACTTTGTAGGTAGAGACTTTTATAAGTCTACCATGAAGTACAAAAATCCACCTATACAAAAGGACATCATCGGTTTTGACCTATATGTAGATTGGAGTGAACCGATTATCCTTTGTGAAGGCGTGTTTGATGCAATGGCCATCAAGAACAATACGATTCCACTTTTTGGAAAAACAATACTTCCTAAACTTGAGAAAAAAATCGTTGAAAAGAGAGTGAAAAATATCGTCATCGTTTTGGATGATGATGCATTTAAGGACTCTTTGAAGATGATTGACAAGTTTCTTAACATGGGAATAGAAGTAGACTTTGTTAAACTTAAAGGAAAAGACCCAAGTGATTTAGGGTATAGGAAAATGATACATCACTTAAATGAATCAACCGAGGTTAATTTTAAAGAACTAATGAGAATGAAAATATATGGTAACAGATAAACTAAAAGTTTCCTTTAGGAAACTAAAACACATACATCACATAAGTGATATACAAATCAGAAATTTACAACGACACAAAGAATACGAACAAGTATTTGAAGGACTTTACGAAGAAGTAAGGAAGAATCCTAAGAATGCCATATCGTATATTGGTGGTGATATTGCACATAGTAAAACAGAAATGTCACCAGAGTTAGTTGACCAACTATCAAGGTTGTTCAAGAACTTAGCAGACATATGTCCATTGGTAATCATAGCAGGTAATCATGATGCCAATCTAAATAATTTAAGTCGTATGGATGTTCTAACACCAATAGTAGAAAATCTAAATCACCCAAATCTACATTATCTAAAAAAGACAGGTATTTACACTTGTGCTGATACAGATTTAATTGTATGGGATGTGTGGGATAATGAAAAAGATTATATCAAGGCAAAAGATGTACCTGGTGATAGGAAGAAAGTTGTATTGTTTCATGGTACGGTAGATAGAAGTGAAACCGATTTAGGATTCAAGTTACCATCTAAAGTAAAGATGAGTATGTTCAAGGGATATGATTTGGGATTACTTGGTGATATTCACAAAAGACAACATTTGAATAAAGAAGAAACTATATCATATTGTGGTTCATTAGTTCAACAGAATCATGGTGAAGATATTGGTAAAGGTTATTTACTATGGGATATGGAAACTCTTAAATCTAAATACATTGAGATTCCAAATGAATATGGTTATTACACAATCAATATTGATAATGGTAAGTTACCTGAACTACCAGATTTCCCAGCAAAACCAAGAGTTCGTGTACGAGTAAGTAATACAAAACCATCACAATTAAAAAAATTGATGACACAATTACAGAAGAAGGCAAAAATTCAAGAAAGTGTTATTACAAAAGTAGATGGATTAAGTACTGAAAAGATTCGTGATAAAAAAATTAATATAGGTGATGTAAATAATCCTGATTATCAATATGATTTAGTTAGTGAGTATTTAAAAAATAATTATATTGTTGATGATGAAACAATGATTAAGATTAAAGATATTATCAAAGAATTAAATCAAGTTATACCTGATGCAGATGTACAAAGAAATATTAGTTGGAAGTTAAAGAAGTTTGAATTTAGTAATCTATTCAGTTATGGTGAAGATAATATAGTTGACTTCACAAAACTAAATGGTATGATTGGATTGTTTGCTCCTAATGCAAGTGGTAAGTCTGCATTATTAGATGCATTATGTTTTAATTTATTTGACTTAAGTTCTCGTGCATACAAGGCAGACAACATTATTAACAAGGCAAAAAACAATTTACATTGTAAAGTAAACTTTGAAATAGATGGTATAGATTATTTTATTGAGAAGTTTGGTAAGAAAAACCTAAGAACAGGTCATGTTAAAGTAGATATTGATTTTTGGATGATAGATGAAACAGGTGAAAATATAAGTTTAAATGGTGACCAAAGAAGAACTACACAAAAAAATATCCAAAGGGTTATTGGTAGTTTTGATGATTTCATACTTACATCAATGAGTAGTCAAAATGACTCTACCGTATTTATCAATAAAACACAGAAAGAACGAAAAGAGTTATTATCTCAGTTTATGGGATTAAAGATATTTGACTCATTATGGATTCAAGCAAATGAAGACATCAGAGAGGTTAATGCATTGTTAACTGATTTTAAAAAGGCAGATTACGATAGAGAACTTGCCACAATTACTGATGATTTAATTCTACTTGAGGGTAAAGAAAAAGAGTTCAAAAAAGACGAAAAAGATTTAAAGTCTCAAATCAAAAAAACTCAAAGTAATATTAAGGAACAAACTAAACGATTAAAACCTGTTGATGATAATCTAAAGAGTATAGATGTATTAGAAAAGGAACACTCTAAGTTAACAACATTATCAGATAATGTCAAGCAAAAAATTATAGAGTATGAAACAGAACAATATGATTTTGACAGAGCAGTTGCAGAGATAGAGAATAAAATCATTATCTACAAACAAGATGGTGTTGAAGAGAATTACTACAAGTTAGAGAAACTTGAAGAAGAGAGAGATTTGTTTCAAATAGAATTGGATAAACTAAAGGCAGATGTAAGAGTTAAATTAGATAAGATTGATAAACTTGGTAATCTAACACACGATGAAGATTGTGAACATTGTATGAGTAATCCATTCACATTAGATGCTATTCAAACCAAGAAGAATCTTGAAAAGGATAAAACTCTTGCACAAGAGTATGTACAAAAGAAACAATTGATGGAAGATGAAATACAGAAACATTTCAAAGTTCGTGCATTCAAAAAAGATTTAGATGAATTACAAGATAGATTAAGTGAAAAACAAAGATATCAAGATAATATTATATCTAATATAAACATCACAAAAGAAAAACAAAAAAATATTACTACACAATTCAATCTTATCACGAGTGAGATGGAAAGGTCTAAGTCACAAGAACAAAATGTAATGTTCAATTCTCAAGTATTAGAAGAGATTGACCATTTAGAAAATGGTTTAACTGATTTAGATTATCAATTAGATGTTGTTAGTGATAAATTAACTAAACTTCATGGTGAAATACAAGTTCATAAAACAAATGAAAAACAAATTAATGATAACATTGATAAAGTTGCAGAACTTGAAGATTCACATCAGGCATATCAATACTTACTTGAGGCAATTAAACGAGATTGTGTACCATATGATTTGATTAGTAAATCATTACCAACCGTAGAAGGTGCAGTGAATGATATATTGGCACAGATAGTTGATTTTAGTATTGTGTTTAATATGGATGGTAAACAAATAGATACACATATTGTGTACGATGATGATAGAGTATGGCCGTTAGAATTATCAAGTGGTATGGAACGATTCATTAGTTCTCTTGCAATAAGAGTTGGTTTAATGAATGTAAGTAACCTACCGAGAAGTAACTTCCTTGCTATTGATGAAGGTTGGGGAACAATGGATTCAGATAATCTAAATTCAGTTGCACAACTATTCCAATACTTGAAATCAGAATTTCAGTTTAATTTGGTTGTATCACACATTGAAACAATGAGAGATTTTGTAGATACCTTATTAGAAATCAAGAAGGTAAAGGGATGTTCATCTGTTAGGTTTGCCAGAAGTTGACCTTAAAACATTTTGTGGTCTAATAGAGTTTTCTCTATAAACCTTATGTATTTGATGATTTATAAATGACGAAAGGGAAGTTCTATTCTCTTTACAATGCATTTTTAACCAATTTACTAAATCTTCATCTAATGTAAAGTTGTATCTTTTCTTATTCATAATAATCCTACATATTTTATACACACTTTTTGTGTATTAATAAGTATATAACTGCTCTTGTTTTATATTTATAGTAAATCACTTAAGTTGTGGGAACCAAATGCCAGTATTAAAAAAGATAAACAAATTTCAAGGATTAAAAGATTTAGATGTACTCGTTGAAGAATCTGGACTTACCAGTAAATATTTCAATGTAGTAGACTTCCCAAGTGCCATTCCAAAAGGTGCTTCTTCATTTATTATTGCTGGTTCAAAATTCTTAAAAGAAAATGTAGCGTTAAAAGTAGAAATAATTGACTCTGCAGGTAACACCGTATATTCAGAACCTATTCCAAATTACCTTGAGGGTAATGCTCGTAGAATATCAATGGAAGTGTATGATGATGTTGCACCAGGTGATGGATTTCTTTACATTGTTGGTGAGTTAAAAGATGGTCATGTAGATACAACAACTTCACCAAATCAAAGTCCATTTGACCCATTATTAGAAGACCTAAAGGCCCAAGCAAAAGCTGGTAGTCTCCTGGCCTTACAAGAAATTGAAGAACTTGAGAGAATAAAAGGAATATCTCAACAGAATCAACAACAGGCACAAGTACAAAATGTACCACAAGCTTATCAAGGTATTTACAATGTTAGATATGTAAGACCTATCTTTATTAATTCCACCATACCAAATACAGAACCAATTATTTTCCATGGTGCACCCACAATAACTGCAAAAGAAATTGTTAAAGGATTTATAAATAATAGTACTGCAGACACAACCATAACGGTTACAGGTAGTGGTGAAATAGTTAATTTACCAGACCATCATGACCCATCTCCGCCAGCACCAGACCCATTACCAAATGATGGTATTAAACCAATTCAATTTGATGATATTGAAGATATTACTAAACATATAGAAAGACTCAAAAATAATAGAAAGAATAAAATTGAGGCAATACGACAACCATCATTGGCCGTTCGTGGTAGAATTGTTAGAAGGGAATCACCTGAACAAGAAAGGTCAGAATTTGTAATAAATGGTTTAGAAAGTGGAGTTGAAAACGACCCTAATAAAGTATCAAGTGCATTTATTGGTGGAACACTTACGGTCAATAAACCGAAAGTAGACCCAAATAAATTCCCAAGTGACAAGTTCACCATACCTGAAAGTTTTGAAACTAAAATTAAAAAGGTTAAAAATGGTGGAGTGTGTATACCTGAAGACCAATTTTTTGTAATTGAAAAAGATACAGGTATAAGTTTTCCTGCAGACATATCGTTAGTTGACCCAGATACATCTGGTGCAAATTTATCTTCAGTTACTATGTCATATCAACCAGCACCATCTCAATCTATAAGTAATACACACTTTAGGTCATTTGCAGATATTACGGTTGGTAATTTAAGAACATTTAGTGGTGATGTTTATAAAACTAAAATTTATGCAAAAAGTAGAGGAACTCTTGGTGATTTTGAAAAGGTATATGAAACACCAATTGAATCACCACAATTATTAATAGACCCATTCAGTACAACAGGTTTTGCAAATACAGGATATTTTTATAAACAAGATATCATAGATGATTATTGGACATTAAGTAATGGTACTAAAACACGAAATGATGATTACATCATTGATGGGATGTTGGTTAGTGGTAGTAATAAAGGTGTAAACGAAAGTGTAGATTTAATAACATCACAAAGTGTAGAGTTAGAATATAATGTACCATATACAATTCAGTTCAATACACATTATTTAAAAGAAGATAAAGATATTTCTAAGGCCGTTGACCCTGTTACACAAAAAAGAGCTACCCTAAAAGTATTTTTAAGTGGTTCTGCAATTACAGGAAAAGGTGGAGAAGATAATCATTTCTTAGGTGAAGTTGATATACCAGTTAATAATTCTACATCAGAAGGTACAATTGAGAATGTCTTTAATACATTTATATCTTCAAAAACAGGTGACCCAAAAACACAAATTATATTTAAAGTAGAGGCAGGTAGATTTGTAATATCTGATGTGATGTTACGACCTTATAGTGAGACAAACTTTAATCCTGAATTCTTTAAGGCAATCGTACCAATGCCTCACCCATTACCTAAAAAACCAGACCAATACGATTTCTTGGCAGAGTTTTTTGATGTAAATAACAATATTGCAGAGACAATTGCAATAACAGAAAATGTATCATTTAATGGTGCTGCATTAAACATTGATGGTGATGGTAATCTACTTAGTGGTTCCATGTATATGGGAAGTGTAGAGGGTAGTGGTATTGAGATGCATGGTGGTTCTGCATATATTAGAACAATCGGATATAATGGGTTTGATAGAACGATAGCCGAGAATAAGGGTGGTTTCTTAATGTTTAGTGGTTCTGTATCGGAGTCATTACAAACAAGTCAAAGTTATCAAGGAGTAGGATTAGAGTTAGTTGATGCACATAGTTCAAACGATAGATATTTAAGATTTAGAACACAACCAAGTATATTTGAAGTTGTTACAGACCAATTCTTTTTAGGTAGTAGTTCAAGTTCATTTATAAGTGGTAGTGGTGGAAACATAGAGATTAGTTCAAGTAACTTCCATTTAACAAGTGCAGGTGATGTAACCATGAGTGGTACAATCTCTGCAACTGCTGGTAACATTGGAGATTTCCAAATAATAGATGGACAAATTAGTGGTAGTAATATCACAATGAATGCAAATAATTCCACGATATTTAAAACAGACCAAGGCCCAGGTTCCGATACATCTGCAGCATTTGACCATTTAAGAGATGAATACTACATAGACTTTACACCACTTGAAGAAAGTCCTGATAATTTTTATATCAAGATGGGGCCAAACTTCATGGTGGATAAAGATGGTGTGTTGATTGCAAGTGGTGCAAAATTTGAAGGTACGATAACTGCAAGTGCAGGTTTGATTGGTGGATTCACTACTGATTCACATTCATTTAGTAGTACCAATATATTCATTAGTGGTTCACCAACAATAGGTGGTCAAGATAGTGCTTCATATATGTTTATCTCTACATCAAAGTTTAATGTAAAACAAGATGGGGATATAACAGGTTCAAATGTATTATTTACTGGTGGACAAATTGGTGGTTTTGAATTAACATCCACACAGATAAACTCTACAAATGATAATTTAATACTAAAGTCAAGTGGACATATAACAGGTTCACAAGTATTATTTACTGGTGGTAAAATTGCTGGATTTGAAATTAGTGGTAATAAATTACAACAAGGAACATCATTTCACTTAGATGGTGGGGCAACAGGTAATAGTTATTTTATCTCAAGTTCTAACTTCCAAGTTGAGGCAGATGGTGATGTAAGTGGTTCAAGTGTATTTTTTGATGGTGGTAAAATTGGTGGATGGACTTTATCAGATACT
>Ga0181420_1000477_pt1 | contig 15993 bp, 28 predicted proteins | sample 43SPOviralmetaG_FD_130145 | JGI IMG/M metagenome (GOLD analysis project Ga0181420, IMG submission 130145) | Marine viral communities from the oligotrophic San Pedro Time Series (SPOT) site, San Pedro Channel, CA, USA - 43 SPOT_SRF_2013-05-22 | ecosystem: Environmental > Aquatic > Marine > Strait... | reverse complement strand
TGGCATGTGGCATGCCGGAAGTTACGATCCAGCAGACTTCTTAGGTAGACTTATCGGAGATAAACCTTGGGTAAGGAATGCTGAAAGAAGTATGTTTGACGTATTTGACCATAACTTTTTTGCTACAGACTTTCATATAGACTTATTCATGGAGTCCTTCCCTGATGTGGATACAACAAAGATTCACAGAGTGGGTTGGCCCATGGAGTATATGGAAGATGTTCTAAGGGATTATAATATTCCTGCGAACAAAATAGATATGGTAATATTTCCGCACAGGATTGCTCCTGAGAAACAGGTGGAAATATTTAAGGACCTTGCAGAGTCCATGCCCGAAGTAGAATTTGTTGTTGCACAAGAACACAACTTAACTAAGGATGAGTATCATCTTGCACTTAGTAGAAGTAAGATAGTGTTCAGTGCAAACACTCAGGAAACATTAGGCATAAGTTGTTTCGAAGGTGCGTTGGTGGGTGCTACACCAATGGTACCAGATAGATTAAGTTATACAGAGATGTATGATGATAAGTTTAAGTATCCAAGTGAATGGACTGAAAATTGGGACTCTTACTTGGCTAACAAAGATAAACTGATAGCACATATAGAACATACTTTGAGCACAAACATTAACATGGCAGAAGAGAACGAAGCACTGGCATTAATGCTTAAAGATGACTTCTTCAGTGGAAGACTGCTGTACGAAGTAATCGGAGATAAACATGGAACATAACAATGAAAAAGCAGTTGTTGTAACTGGTGGTAGCGGATTTATAGGCAGTAATGTCTGCGAACTGTTAGTAGCAAGTGGTTACAATGTAATTAATATTGATAGAAGGAAACGAGAGATACCTGGTGTAACGCAATATCCTTTTGAGATTAACACAAAACAAGTTAAAGGTGTAATAGAACTTATAAAGCCTGAAGCAGTTGTACACATAGCGGCAAACAATAGTGTGCCTAATAGTGTAGTTGATCCTAAGACTACCTATCATGATAACGTAGAGCAAACAATAAGTTTACTAAACGTATGTGTAGAAGCAGGTGTAAAAAACTTTGTATTTGCATCAAGCAGTAGTGTATACGGTAACAGTATCAATGAAGATGGTGAGTTCAAAGAAAGCGATCCAACCTTACCTGTTAATCCATATGGTAGAAGCAAACAAATATGCGAAAAAATTATTAAAGACTATGCAGAAGTTTACGATATGAATTATAGCATACTTAGATTATTTAACGTAGCAGGAAGTAATGATGGTAAGAATGGATATCAAAAACAACCTTACCTACATGTCCTACCTATTATTATTGAGAAAGCATTACTTGGTGAGAAGTTTGAAGTATGTGGCAATGACTATCCTACTAAAGATGGTACATGCCTAAGAGACTATACACACATTAATGATATTGCTAGAGGATTTTTAGTTGCAATGCATCACTTGTTCGATACAGGGCATAGCATGGTGTTTAATTTAGGTAACAGTAATCCAGTTAGTGTATTAGAACTAATAGATGTAGTAGGTAAAGAGTTAGGTGAGAAAGTTGAATACGAAATAGTGCCTAGCAGAAAAGGTGACATGATACAAACCCATGCAGACATCACAGCGGCAAGGCAATTACTAGGTTGGGAACCAACTAATAGTATTGCTGATATCGTTAGAGATGAAGTTACATGGCAAAAGCCTAAAATTAAACGTAAGCATAACGTCTAAAGTTAAAAAATAACTTGACTTATGCCAAGAAAAGTGGTATAATTGTTCTATGAGTAAAGTATATTATAGTTGGTCAGATGTTAATAGTATGATGTCTGATATTATTCAGCAGATGGCTACTCAAATGTTAAAGCCACATGTGGTATTAGGACCAGGTAGAGGTGGTTTTCCTATTGGTGTTATGATGAGTCATTACTTTGATATTCCATTTCATGGTTTTGAATGGCAGACTAGAGATGGCGCAGTACAAAATTCTAACCAATTACAACAACTTTTGTCTAAATACAATGGTAAAAGAATTATTGTTATTGATGATATAAACGACACAGGCACAACATTACAAGGCATACATGACGTTGTAGAAAAGGCAGGTGCGGCAGATAATGTAAAGTATGTAACATTATTAGAAAAGATGTCTAGTGACTTTAGTACACAAATATGTGCTAAAGAAATAGATGAAGAAGATAAACGATGGATTGTATTCCCATACGAAGAGTGGTGGAAATAATGTGTGGTGGATTTACAGGAGAACATGAACAAATGAGTTTAGAAGATATGCATAAAAAAGCAGAGATAGTAGATGAAAACGGTTTTGTCGTACATCTTTTTAAAATGCACCAACCTTTCGGAACAGTTGACGTTAAAGATAAAAGTATACATTATGCAAATGATGTATGTGAGAATTGGGTAAACGGTATTTTAAAGGAAGACAATGAGCACATTAAAAAGTTTACAGAATCATCTTAAAGTCCTAGAAGAAAGACATAGAGAGTTGGACAAAAAAGTGACTGAAGACTATGAGCATCGCCTAAATAGTGATGAGTACAACAAAGAAAAGAAAGACAAGTTGCACTTAAAAGAAGAGATAGCAAAACTCGAAGAACAAATATTATTAAAGGAAAAAGAAAACAATGGAAACTAGTAAAAAGATTAAAGCAAGACTGCAAGAAGCAGGCAAAAGATTCTGGGCAGGAGATAATATATCTGACTTTATCGAGGACGGTGAGAAACAAATACTAATAGACGAACTTGCAGTTAAATTTGAAGATGTATTACAAGGACTTGTTATTGATACTGAGAACGATCCTAACAGTAATGACACAGGTAGACGTCTAGCAAAGATGTATATCAACGAACTAATGGCTGGTAGGTATGAGCCTATGCCTAAAGCAACTGCTTTCCCTAATAACAGTATCGATAGGTATGAAGGTATGTTAGTTGTGCGTAGTGAACTTACAAGTATGTGTTCGCATCATCATCAGATAGTTAAAGGTGTAGCATACATAGGAATTATTGCTAGTGAGAAACTAATAGGACTAAGTAAGTACACAAGAATTGCTCAATGGTGTGCTGAACGTGGAACACTACAAGAAGAACTTGCTAACGATATTGCTAGAGAGATACAAAAAGCAACTGGTACAAAGGATCTTGGTGTTTACATACAAGCCACACATGGTTGCGTAGAGAATAGAGGTGTAAAAGCACATAGTAGTCTTACACAAACAACTGTTCTTAAAGGTGCATTCAAAGAAGAAGGCAAGGTACAAAAAGAATTTATGGATAACATTAAACTGCAACAATCGTTTGCAAATGGTAAAGGTTAATATATGATTGAACGTAGACATAAAGGATTCGTTATCGAGAAAGGTTTAGTACCCGTTGCTAATGTATGCGAAAGTATTGGTACAGGCAAGTCTATGGACGATATACTTAAAATGTATCCTACGTTAGGTATGGCAGATGTATTTGAAGCCATAGAGTTTTATGCACTTAACACACAGATTCCTGCTAATATGAATCAAGACCAACTGCTTAAACTAGTTAATGTTGGTGGAGATGATATTGTACTAGAGGTAACAAACATTAACCAAGTGGTGTTTTTAAAATTAGTAGAACTTGGTAAGAGATACTATAGACGTGTATCTAACTTTGCTACATGTATGAACAACGGTTTGCGTATCAGTTGTTTAGAAAACATTATGGCGGCGGAAGAAGATAGAGTATTAGAAAACGATTTACATGATTTGGTTAGACAATGTCTAATGGAAACTACTCCAGACATATTTGATAACCCAGCCCAAACTAAAGAAGATTTGGATATAGAAGAATATTTAGCGACGAAAGAAAAATATGAAACTAAGGTATAGCGAAGCATTTTATAGTGTGCAAGGCGAAGGACGTTTTGTTGGCGTGCCTAGTTTATTCTTGCGTACATTCGGTTGCAACTTTGAATGTGCAGGCTTTGGACAGGAGAGAGGTAAACTTATTCCTGTAGCAGAGATGCCATATGCAGTCGACCCTAAAGCAGATAAAGAACATCCTGATGCTTATAAAAGCATTGAAGATTTGCCTGTTACACCCATTGGGTGTGACAGTAGTGCCAGTTGGTCAAAGAGATATAAACATCTACAGATGACTAAAACTGTAGATGAAGTTATTAATCACATAACTTCTTTGCTCCCAAATGGCACATTTCAGGGTCGGCACGGCGAAGACATACACTTGGTGATTACAGGTGGTGAACCGCTACTAGGGTGGCAACGTGTTTGGCCCGACCTTATTCAAAAACTACATACAGAGTATGGACTTGTTAATGTTACATTTGAAACTAATGGTAGTAAAGATTGTAATGATAACATGATTGAATACTTTAATGGAGATGGCAAAGGTGTGCATGTAACATGGAGTACATCACCTAAACTATCTATAAGTGGCGAGACCAGAGAAGCAACGTTACTTCCGGAGTGTTTGGTAACAATGAATAAAGTTACCAATAGTTTCTTATACAATAAATTTGTTGTTAGAGATATGATAGACTTTGATGAAGTAGACGAATATGTTGATGCTTACAAAAAAGCAGGTGTGCAAATAGATTCAATATTTTGTATGCCAGAAGGTGCAACATTTGAACAGCAAGAACTAACTGAGAAAGATGTTGCAGAAGCATGTATGGAAACAGGATATAAATTTAGTCCTAGATTACATATTAATTTATTTGGAAATGCGTGGGGTACATAATGAACAGATGGGTTGCAGTATTATTTTTATTAGTGTTAGCAGTAGGTAGTTTCATGATATACTTTGGTTTACAATATACTTGCGTGACTGAATTTACAGAACATGGACACCCTATAAAAGTTTGTGTGAACAAAGGAAGAGCATTATGAATACATGTTCTCAATGTGGTGTAACATATTTTATATCACCTTACCATACAGCAGACATGAAGTTTATATTCTGTGGTGCTGAATGTAGTAACAAATGGTTTGCAGAGAACAAAAAAGAGGAAAAAGAAAATGGCTAAAAATAAAGTACCGTTTTGGATGTTACCCGCAAGTTGGGGTCTAACAGGCAAAACTAAACTAAGAGCGAAAGCAGAATATGAACTAGAAGGAATAGCACTTGAGAAAGAACTTGCTAGAATCGATTTAGTTAATAATCTAGATAAAGAAATATCAGACATTGAAGTAGAATTCAACCATGGTAATATAACAGAGCAGGCCCGAAACAAAGCCATTGCTGAACTAAAAGATGAACCTTGGGTAGAAGTAAAACATATGGAAGTTAATCCAGATGATGTTAAACAAGGTTATATGGAACTAGATTGGAATGACCAATTTGTTGCAATGCTACAAACACAAGGATATACAGGCGAAAGTGATGAGTCTGTAGTAAACAAATGGTTTAATGATATTTGCAGAACTGTATTACTACAAGAACAAGCAGACTTAGACTTTGGTATGCAGGCGCAAAATGATGTTATAACAGTAAGAAACGAGGAAGATAATGACGGAACAGAGTCCAGCAAAGACTAAATTAGCACATCTAGTTAATGTGCAAATAGGCCCTGCTATTAAAGGTTTTGTAGAAAGCCTTAGTAATGAAGAGTTATTAGAACTGTTAAAAGACTTTAAAACCATGAATATTGATATAGCAAAAACATTGACAGAAGCGGCAAAAGAGCGTAAAATACAAAGTAGTATATGGACTGGTGACAGTCCGTTTGATGCTATTATGGAAGCCGGATTAAACGATAAACAATAGGTGAGAAAATGCAAGTTGTAAGTATGAAAGACATAGGCGGAGAAGTTGTAAAAGATAACGAAGTCTACTTATTAAAGGACAATAAAACACTAAACAATTTAGTACTTAGTTCTACATTCTTAAGAGCAAATCAGAATACAACAGGGCATACACACAAAGGACAAGAAGAAGTTTATATGTTTGTATCAGGTAAGGGTGAGATGGAAATTGACGGCAAAAAATTTAATGTACGCGAAGGCGATTGCGTATTAATTGAAGACGGCGAGTTTCATAAGGTGTATAATACAGGTCATCTTGGATTATATTTTGTTTGTGTATTTGATGGTAAAAGGAGTCATTAATGAATTATTTACTAGTTGACGGTTTGAATATGTTTATGAGAGCAAAGCACGTTGGTGGTAGAGGCGATAGCATAGACATGAAGATTGGTATGGCAATGCATATCATGTTCAATAGCATTAATAAATGCTGGAGAGAGTTTGATGGTAACCATATTGTATTATGTTTAGAAGGTCGTTCATGGCGTAAAGACTTTTATACTCCTTACAAAGCAAACCGTAAAGTAACATTAGATAAACGTACACCTAAAGAGCAAGAGGACGATGAGTTATACTTTGAAGCATATGATGACATGGTACAGTTCTTTGCTAATAAAACTAATTGTACTGTTCTGCGTTGTGAGACAGCAGAAGCAGATGATATGATTGCTACATGGATACAGAACCATACAGAAGATAATCATATGATAGTAAGCACAGATAGTGACTTCTATCAGCTCTTAGCACCCAATGTAAAGCAATATAACGGTACTACTGACCAAATAGTTACATTAGAGGGTTGGAAAAACTTAAAGACTGGTGAACCTGTTATAGATAAAAAGACTGGTGAAGAGAAGGTACCTGTTGATCCAAGTTGGGTACTGTTCGAGAAATGCGTTAGAGGTGATAGTTCAGACAATGTGTTTGCGGCTTATCCTGGTGCTAGACTAAAAGGTACTAAGAACAAAACAGGTATTCGTGAAGCATACGAAGATAGAGCAAGTAGCGGATATAACTATAATAACTTTATGTTACAGCGATGGGTAGACCATGAGGAAGAAGAACATAGAGTTAGAGATGATTTTATTCGTAATGAAATACTAATTGACTTAACAGCACAGCCTGATGAGATTAAAGAGTTATGCATTACGAGGATGAATGAGCAGAAGAAGACAGAGCCGGTGTCTAACATTGGCATACACTTTATGAAGTTCTGTTCTAAATGGAATTTGCAAAGAATGAGCGACCAAGCTCAAACATATTCCGCAATGTTAAATGGTAGATCCGGATGAGTGAACCTATAGATGATGAAATGGATATTATGATTAATAAGATTAAAAATCCAAATGCTTGGCCCGATTGGGGTAAGAAATATATCTACGAGTCACCTGATGGCGGACAGACTGTCTACCAAAGAGAGTTTGGTGCTGACCATAGCACTAGGGTCCAAATAAAACCTGAGGAGGCTAATCGTAATGATTAAATTTAAAGAAACCGTAAAACTACAAAAGATAAGCGAAGATGCATGGATTGTTAATGACGATACTAAAAGAGTTGGTATACTACATAAAACAATTCAAGATAAGTTTACATATCTAGATAGAACAGAAACTGTTTTGTTTGATAGCAAGGATGAAGTAACAAACTTCTTCAAGAACCAATTTGTGTTTGATGAAGAAACTGTATTAGATGTAACTGTTCCAGGAACATTTTATATTAAAGGTTATCCTGTAGACTATCCCACACCAGTTCCTGTAGAGCCAGAACACGAAGACTATATGGAAGAGATTCCGTTGTTTGCAAAAACAGAAAGCAGTACTGTTTATTATGCGGCAGGTTGGTATGCAATTAACTTTGAAAAGGGTTGGAAACATGGTAACTGTCCTAAGTTAAGCACACTAATAACATATGGTTATGAAGGCCCATTTAAAACTAAATTAGAACTAAAGCAAAGATTAAAAGTTCTTAATAAAATTAAAAGAAAGCATACAAAGTAATGTCGACTGACTTATCGTACACAGAAAAGTTTGTGTTGCAAGTCGAAAGACTTAGACGTTCAGATATTAAAACAGCAGAGTTTGATGTACATTTTCTTGCAAAGGTCATAGAAGAAATACAGAATGAACATCAAGAAATTAATATTGAAACACCAAAAAATACTTCCTCAGTGGATGGTGGCAATTTTAAATAGTAAGATGATTCATACAAAAGATACACAAGAGTTTTGGAACCATAATTGTAAAGACTCTGGCCCTACCCTAACTAAAAGAGGAGAGCCATGCAACTGGTGTGATGAGGAAGAAGAGTCACAAGATGTTTGGCGTAAAGATTGTGGGTACAATCATTATTTCCCACATGAAATTATTTGGGAGAGTAAATACTACGATGGATCTGACGAAAGATGGAGAGAAGTAGGAATTCCACACTCAGTTTTGACCAAGATAAATAGTACTAGTGAAGGCAAATATGGCTGGCACTTTAATATAATTAGAGATCAGAAAGTTGCTGTAATATCGTTCGAGAAAGAGGACGATGCATTATGGTTTAGTCTGACAGAAAATAAGGAAAAACACACATGATAGTTGAAATATATAGTAAACCGCAATGCCCATACTGTGATATGGCAAAAAACTTAGCAACACAGAAAGAATATGATTTAACAGTTAAAATGTTAGATGAGGATTTTGACAGAGAAGCATTAATGGAGACATTTCCGGGTGCAAGAACTTTCCCACAGATTATAGTAGATGGCGAAAAGATTGGCGGCTATCAAGAGTTTAAAAAATTAGTTGACGAGGCAAAATGAGAGAATTAGGAATGGTAATGGGAGGCTGTCTTATGATAGCCTTATTTTTTGTCTTTAAAATACATCCTGAGTTAGAATACACAGGATATAGTAGTAATAGTTCTTGCTACGGAGAATGTTACGAAGAATATGTTAGAGTAAACGGAACAACTGTAGAACAAATACAAGAACAAAAGGCTATAGCAGTAGCAAAAGAAGAGGCAGGAATAGTTGATGCGTTTGCAGATATCAGAGGACTATGGGCAGGTTGTGCCGCTTGTCATGGAATGCAAGGACAAGGACAAGGCATGTTTCCTAAGTTAGCAGGACAAAGTAAAGACTATATTAGTGGTAGACTTATATCCTATAAGAATAGAGAAAAGATAGGTATGAACAGTACAATGATGTGGGGTCAAGCCGCCGCATTATCTGATAGACAAATAGAACAGTTAAGTCTGTTCGTAGAACAAGGATTTCCAGATGAGTGATACCAAAGAACAAATTAAAGATATAATAAAAGATAACCCTGTTATCCTTTTTATGAAAGGTAACCCAAACCAACCACAATGTGGCTTTAGTGCTAAGGTAGTTAAAATATTAATAGAATATAAAAAACCTTTTAGTTATGTAGATATATTAGAAGACCCTGAGATTAGAGCAACGTTACCTAGTGTAAGTGATTGGCCCACCTTCCCTCAACTGTTCATAGATGGAGAATTGGTAGGTGGCTGTGATATCATTACCGAGATGCACGAAACCAATGAGTTAGGAGAACTGCTAAAATCCTAAGGCGTATTAAAACACGTTTTTATGATAAATAAGTGTATAACGTAGTCAAAGACTATGTAGGAGATATACACATAATGAGCAGACCAAAGCCACAGATACTGCTAGAAGCAGTACACAAAGACACATACAAAGCAGAGCAAATACTTGCCGCTGAAGCAATCTATTCTGTATTTTATGAAGCCAAACCTATTAACATGCGAACATTAAACAAGTTAGTAAGTTATCCTGGACCTAAGTATAAGAAAGTTTCGTTTAGTAATTCAGGACATGCATTCAACTTAGCAGAAAAGTTAAACAAAATGTTTAATACAGATGGTTTTACAGTTGTAAAACTAACAGCCGGAGAAGTAGTCAATGAGGAAGACGTCCTTAATACCAATTCTTAATAGCATATCAAATGCTGAAATAACAGCCTTAACTAACGGCGAAAAATTATTAAAGTTCACAAATGTGTTTGATGACGACACATTACGATTGCTTCATCAAGCACGTTATATATTAGAGCCTAGTATTGTACCAGGTCAAGAACATAGAGCAAGAGTTGGCTTTGACTTAAACAAAGGATTAGAACTAGAAGGTTTTGTTTTTGATTCTGAAGACTACGAAGTTATAAAACAATCCATAGCATTAAAACTAGGCATAGATTATAATTATATAGGAGTAACACTTTGGGAAGACACTGAAGGTTACAGCATTCCTAAACATGTAGACAACAACAGTTTTAATGCCGCAATGCAAATTTATTTGCCTACATACGACGAACATATGAACGTAGCATCATATAATGCATTACCAAACACAGGCACAATATTTTACGATGGTATACAAGAATACCAAATACCTTTTATACCTAACACAGGTTATTTCTGCACTAATAGTCAAAGTATTACACATAGTAGCGGTGATCCTGTTAAAGTAGGACATGTAAGACGTAGTCTATATATTTACTTTAAACATGATTGAGGAAAGTTTACAGTATCAGATAGCAGTAAAGATGATGAAAGTTCACGAGTCTTTAAAAGGATATGCTACAAAGGATGTAGCATTTATGCTATTTAAAAACTTACAAGTAGACAAAAACAAAACAACAGGGTTTAAACTTACAAAGTTAGGATTTCAACTACTCAAAAAAGAATACGATACATATAGATTTCCTGTATCAGAAGGCATACATAATAAATTATTATTAAAACTGCATAGCCATATGAAGTGGCCCTATGCTATAGAGAGAAAACATTTATATTTGTTCAGCGAAGAAGATGCTATGTGGTTAAAACTAGTTGGTGATGATGTCGATAAATTTGCAAACAGTCTAGATTAACTGGTAAATATACACATGCCATCAAACAGAAATTATACAACTCATTGGCCCTGGAATCGTAGAAAGGAATTGCCTAGTCTCAATGCTCCTACATCACTTAAGAACGGCAAAATTGAGAAAACAGAAAGCGGTGGATCTAGATTTCAATGGTGTCCTAGCGACTTGCCAGAAGCAATGGGAGATGACTGGGCACATACCAAAGACGAATTCTTTTATACTATAAACAGTAATAACTACAGAGCAACTGAGTTTAACAAACAAGATAATTCAAATGCCACAATATGTTTAGGAGATAGTTTTACGTTTGGTATTGGCGTTAGAGACGAAGACACTTGGCCCTATAAACTTAATGAGTTATTAGGCACAGTTAATTGGAATTTGGGTAGTGGAGGGTCTAGTAATAAAGATATCTTATATACATTACATCAATTCATAAGCAACGGTTATATTCCTAAGAATGTTTTTGTAACGTGGAGTTGGAATCATAGGAAAGTTATATCTAATAAAATTAATAACTTTATATCTAGTAATCCTGTAGACCATTTAGATTATAAAACAGGAGATGTAGAAGCATACAACCTACAACGTAAATTACTCGCTAATGCTTTAGAAAGAGAACTACAACTAGAAGATATTACATCGTTACAGCATGGAATGATAGACGGAGAGACAGCATACACACAAGATTTACATCACTTAGAAGATCCAAATAATAGAATTGCAAGGGCAGGCGTGTTTTTATCTGACCAAACAGATGATGATTATTTGCGTTTTTATACAGAGCGTCTGGGGGTCATTGCACTATGCGAAGCAAACAATATTGCATTTAAAGAAGCATTTGTGGATGTACAATTGGCTAAGTTTGCAGATTCATACATAATTCCAAGTCAGGGTTGGAAAACAGGTAAATATGCTATGTGGACAGGTTCTTTACAAGAAGATTTTGCTCGTGATAACGGACACTATGGACCTAAAACATTAACAAACATAGCAAATTACTTTTATAATGAAACATAACGTATATCTTTTTCAATGTCAATATGCAATTGAAGTAAGAGAAATAAACAATTATTATCTGCCTTACTCAATAGGGTGTATACTTGCCTATGCACAACAACATAACGACATAAGAGATAACTTTAACTTTCCAGAACTATTTTTCAAACGTGAAGATCCTGCAGAGGTTATCAAACGATTAGACAATCCTGTTATATGTGGATTTAGTAATTATGTTTGGAATGAGCAGTACCACTTAGTATTAATAAAAGAAATAAGAAAAGCATATCCTAAATGCAAAATAGTATTTGGTGGACCACAAGTAGGACAAGACAATGTAGACAACGGCGATTGTGATGTATGGATACAACAAGAAGGCGAACGTAATTTTGTAAATGCTCTTCGAGACTGGAAAGAATTTGTTATAAAGCCTACATACTCAGGGGAACGTATAGATGATTTAGATGAATTACCAAGTCCATACTTAACAGGCGTATTCGATGACATAATAGAACAACACCCTGAATGTTTATTCAGTATGACATTGGAAACTAATAGAGGCTGTCCGTTTATGTGTACGTTTTGTGATTGGGGTAGTTTAACCTATGCAAAAATTAAAAAACATAACTTAGAAAAAGTAATTAGTGAATTAGATTGGGCAATAAGAAAGCCTATAGGATATATTTGGGTAGCAGATGCAAACTTTGGTGTATTTAAAACCAGAGACTTAGCAATAGCACACATGATTAACTATGCATGTGAGCATGAAGACAGTCGTATAGATGCAGTAAATGTGCAATACTATAAAAACAGTACAGAAAATGCTGTAGAGATTGCAAAAGTTATAGGCAAAAAATATAATAGAGGTATAACAATAAGTGTACAAAGTATGACTGATGTTGTACTTACAGCAATCAAACGTGATAACATGGAAATGAATGATATGTCTACGTTGTTAGCACAGACTCGCAAAGCAGATGTATTAGCATACAGCGAAGTTATATTACCTTTACCGGAAGAAACCTGTGATAGTTTTAAAGAATCATTGTGTAGGCTTTTAGAGTTTGGACAACATACAGCAATTGAAATGTGGAAAGCACAGGTATTAAAGAATAGCGAAATGGGTACTCCAGAACATATAGAGAAGTATGGTATAGAAACTGTAGCAGTAGAAGACTACTCCTACTATCATAATCCTGTAGACTGGAATGGTGTACACGAAAAAATTAATATTATATGTGCAACAAATACTATTTCTAATACAGAAGTAACAGAAGCATACATGTATGGCTGGATGATTATTAATTTACATACACAAGGATACATTCAGATACTTGCACGTTACTGTAGAGAAGTCTTAAACGTCAGTTACAGGGAGTTCTATGACAAAGTGTTCAAGGAACTTGCTGAAGGTAAAACTATTATCTCTGATGCGTTTAGGTTTACTAAACAATTTGAAGAAGCATACATGGAACGAGGCAGACTTGCAACACAAGAAGAGATGGCTGATTGGGGAGGACTTGTTATAGATAATCTAGGTGGACATTTTACAGCACAAATGGCACTATCAACTGTATTTAATAACAAAGAAGATGTGTACGACATTGGTGAAAAGGTAGCAAACTCATTTGGAGATATAGACCCGAGCATAATAGAAGCAAATAGAAGTTCACTAGCATGTATTAATAGAATGTCTGTGGGCATACATGGTGCTAGAACTGTAGAAGTAAATGAGGAAGAGTGGGAGCAAGGTTATCATATAGAAACGGCGTACGACTTGGAAACATTTGAAAAACAACAAACAACATATCATGTTAAGCCTAGTATACCTTTAAAGATTATAAAAGATGCTGGTAAGTGGCATCATAGGCGTCAAGGATTCAAAAACATATTCATAAAAAAGGCGACCTAAGCCGCCTAATTCATTAATTATTAATTAACCGTTAGGATTTCCTGCGTTAGGATCTTCTACTGGCATTTCCGTTGCTGGCATTTCAGGTGCAGGTTCCATTGCAGGTGCTACTTCTACATTTGCTTCATCATAATGAACTTCATCATGTTGTGGCATTACATTAGCAGTTTCTGGCATTGGTGCTTCTTCAGTTGCTGGCATATCATTCCAACCATGGTCATCTAACCATGTGTTTGACCAATCATCGTGTTCTGTATAGTTCCACTCTCCATTTTCAAAGTTTGAATGAGTGTCTGCATTACAGCAATAATCGTGCTCGTCCCACTCATAAGGAGTAGGTTCCATCCAACACTGACAAACTTCATCCCAATATGCTCCGTCGCCGAAACCTTCTGGTTTTTCATGAGTTGGTGTTGATGAGTGCATGTAATCTCCAGCCGTTGGTGCATGATACATAAATTCGTATGCATCTGGCATTTCTGAGTGAGGGATTTCCATGACTTTGTGTTCTAAGTCAATTAGTTTTGCTCTAATATCATAGATTAAGTTTTCTATTTCTAATCTTGGATCTAACATTATATTTCTCCTGTATATTTGTGTTATTCTAGAATATAATGTGTGTTTGTGGGTGTTTTTGCTGAATTATACGTTTCAACCGTATATTTACCAAAAAAAGTGGTAAAAAAAGGTTGACTTCCACCCTAAATACCGGTATAATAGTTGTATATTAAATAAAAAGGTAGGAGATTTTATGTATATAATAGTAGACAAAAGTAATGATTCCATCCACACAGAGCCATCAAGGCCTTCTTGGAAAGGTGGAAATTACAAATCAGAAGCGGCGGCTAAGGCTGGTATCACTCGTACAATTAAGTACTATGATGCGGCAAAGGCTGAAGTTGCTGAGGTAGTTGCAGAAGGTAAGCCTGAGTATCATGCTCGTAGGTATAATGCGTTCAGAGATGCAACTGATACAGACTTAGGTAGAACTCACTGTGGTAACAGAGATAACTACAGAGTTATGCACATCGAAGAGTATAAGTTAATTGAGCCAATGATTACTAAGACTGGTGTAAGTCCTTACAATGGTAAAACAATTACTAGAACTTTATCAATTAACACACCAAGTTATATGGACCCACTTTGTGAGTCACATTACACTAGATAGGAGAAAAATAATGAAAAAATTAATATCAATAAGTGTTCTTTCAGTAGCAGTACTTTTTAGTCTGTCCGCTGAAGCAAAATCAATTCAGATGGAAGTCGTAGACGTCCAACCTGTAGTAAGAAACGTATCTGTAAATGTACCTGTTCAATTTGAAGAAGAAGTTTGTTATAGGTATAAGAAGAACAGCCGAGGCGTTCTTGAGAAAATCGTAGATAACGGTTTTGGTTCTCAAGGTGGCTTAATTGGTACTGCCGCCGGAGTTGCTATTGCAGACGAACTTGATGGCAACGATGCCGCTAAAATTATTGCAGGTCTTATTGGTAATAGGATTGGTAATGACATATCACAAAAGCATAATGGACAAAGACATTGTGAAATGCAAACTGTTACTAAGTATGAAAGGCATTATGAGAGCAGAGTGACTGGATACAGAGTTACTGTCGACCATTATGGTTTACAGTTTACAATTAATAGAAACTTTGAACCGCAAGTAGGACAAAGTATCTCAGTAAACGTGAGTGCATGGTAATGAATCCTTGGAACACAATACAACAATTAGAAGCGGACAATAGTTCACTAGCAAAGCAAGACATCCTTAAGGGTGCTCTTGCTTATGTGGCTGACACTACAGGAACTATAGCAGACTATTCTGAGAATGATTTCATATTAGGTGCTCAATTGGCACTTGACCCAATGGTTACATTTGGTGTAAAACAAGTTCCTATTAGAGAAGGTGCTGATGGCGAAGGACTTCCAATGAAAGAGTTTGAAGAGTTAGCAAGTCAATTGCAACATAGAACTCTTACTGGACATGCGGCTCGTGATGCTATTATCCAAGACATGGAAATGGCTACTAATGAGCAATGGAACGATTGGTATAGACGTATCCTTATTAAAGATTTGAGATGTGGCACTGGTGCTAAACTAATAAACAAAGTAGTAAAGGATACTATTCCTTTATTCGGGTGTATGTTAGCACATGATGGTGCCAAACACCCTAAAAAGATAGCAGGCGAATGCTATATAGAATACAAGTATGATGGCGTTAGAGTAATTGCCATTGTGCAAAATGGTAGTGCAACATTACATTCACGTAATGGAAAACTATTAGAAAACTTCCCACACATCGAAGAAGCCTTAAGCAAACCTGAGTTTGAAGGCTTAGTATTTGATGGAGAAGTCATGTCTGAGGACTTTCAAACACTTATGAGACAAGTTCATAGAAAAGAAG